>Ga0315282_10000629_pt1 | contig 69304 bp, 51 predicted proteins | sample YL17G07_20_MG_FD_203693 | JGI IMG/M metagenome (GOLD analysis project Ga0315282, IMG submission 203693) | Sediment microbial communities from Yellowstone Lake, YNP, Wyoming, USA - YL17G07_20 | ecosystem: Environmental > Aquatic > Freshwater > Lake > Sediment | place: USA: Wyoming | collected...
TGCCAAAGGCCATCGTCGAGGCAAAGAAAATCCCAACGGCGGTGTCTTCCTTGACCCCGCTCTTGCGTGTCACCAGGCCGATGCCCCAGGCCGTGCCCAGGCAGAAAAACACGGCTGTGAGAACCGGGTTGACCTTGAGGAGAAATCCCAGGGCGACGCCCCCGAAGCTTGCATGAGCGATCCCTGCTCCAATGAACGACAGCCCCTTCAGCACGATGTAGGTGCCGATGACGGCGCACACAACGCCGATCAGGGTGCCGGCAAACAGGGCGCGCTGCATGAAATGGTAGCCGAGCATCTCCATCATTGATCCCGCTCCACTACCAGATGCGGCACGCGCCCGTGATGAAAGAACATCGCATCGCACCCATACATCTTCGTGAGCTCCTCCGAGCCCAGGACTTCCTCCGGGCGGCCGTGCGCGACCAGGCGGCGGTTGATGCAGACGACCCCTTCGACGTAAGAAGCAACTACGCCAACGTCATGGGAGACGACGAGCATGGTAATGCCGCTCGCGTGCAACACGCGCAGGAGTTCGTACAAGCTTTCGGTGGAAGCCACGTCGACGCCTGTGGTCGGCTCATCGAGCAGCAGCAGCTCCGGCTCATTGGCCAGCGCGCGCGCCAGGAAGGCGCGCTGCCTCTGGCCGCCCGAAAGACGCCGGATAGGGCGATCGGCCAGATCGGCAATGCCAACGACCTCCATGGCGTCGCGCGCCGCTTCGCGATCCGCCGCAGAGGGGCGGCGCAACAGACCCACGCGGCCGTAACGTCCCATCAGCACCAGTTCACGCACGCTCACGGGAAAGTTCAGGTCCACCGACATGATCTGGGGCACATAGCCGATACGGCGTCGCTCGCCGTCAAGATCCGCCGGACTCTTGCCGAACACCTTCACTTTACCGCTGGCCGGACGGACCAGGCCGAGAATCACCTGGAGCAGTGTGGTCTTGCCGGCGCCGTTCGGACCGATAATTGCCAGAAAGCTGCCCGAAGGCACCTTCAGGCTCACGTCATCGAGCACGAGGAGATCCTGGTAGGTCACGTCCACGTGATCCAGCTCAATGATCAGATTTTGTGGATCCATCGCAGTGGCCTCCTGTCTTTTCCATCTAGCGCAGAGCCTGGCTGATCTCGTTCAGGTTATAGCGCATCATGTCGATGTACCGGTAGTCGGGCGGCAGTCCGAGCGGGTTCAGAAGCAGCACCCGAGCGCCGCATTCCTCGGCGATGGCTGACGCAGCCTTAGGGGAAAACTGAGGCTCAGCAAAGATCGCCTTGGCATGGATCTCTTTCGCCTTTTGTACGATCGACGCGATTTCTGCGGGCGAGGGTTCCTGCCCCGGTCTGCTTTCGATCACCGCCGCTTCATCCAGGCCGTAGTCCCTGGCAAAGTAGGCCCACGCAGCATGAAATGAGATGAAGCGCCGGCTGGAGTACCCCGCAACCGCGTTGCGGATTTCCTCGTCAAGCGCGCGCAACTCGCGCTCGAACCTGTCGGCATTGGCGCGATAGACTTCGGCGCCGGCCGGGTCGCTCTCGATCAGCGCTTCGCGTATTCTGTCGACCTGGCGGATGGCATTCAGCGGGCTGAGCCACGTGTGCGGATTGCCGCCCGGTTCATCCGCGTCGCCGGCAATGATCTTCAATCCCTCGCTGGCCGTGACGACGATCAGGTTCGGATTGTTGGCGGAGGAGATGACCTTGGCTGCCCAGAATTCCAATCCGACGCCGTTCAGAACGAGCACGCGTGCGCGCGTCACCGCGATCAGTTGGGATGGCGTGAGCTCGTAAGTGTGCGGGCTGGCTCCGGCCGGCACCAGTGTCTCCACGCGCACTCGATCACCGCCCACCTGGCGGACGAAATCGGTCAGCGGCAGGATGCTGCTGACCACCGGAAGCCTGGGATCCGGCCTCTCGGATGGAGCCCGTTGACTGCAGGCAGCCATGTTCAGGCCCAGAAGCAGACAGAGTAGCATCGCACAACAAGAACGCGAGCCTGGCACGACACCCCCTTCTTTCGCAGCAACCCGAGCGATTCGACGAACACAAGTGATTATACCTGCTTTCCCAAGGAGACTGGAGGAAACTGGAAACTGGGGGTAAACTGAGGGGAAACTGGGAAACTGGGGACGCACCCCATTTTGCTGCTTAGGTCGCAGGGTCGCCGTCTATCCCTTGAAGCAGAATAGGGGAGCGTCCCTAGTTTTCTTAGAATAGGGGAGCGTCCCTAGTTTCCCTAGTTTCCAGCTTCTCAGGGAAGAAACCGTTCCGGGTGGCGCAGCTTTTCCGGCAGATAGTGATCGATCACGTAATTCAGGCCGTGCTTGGCCAGAGCTTGTTGCTCGGCGCGCACTCCCAGCCGGAGGAGCTGCTCCATGGCTGCGACCCAAGGCGTGTGGTGCCGAATGAATGGGTCGTTCTTGATCGCATCGCGGGCGCGTTTGACGTCCACATCTTTCAGCGGGTGGGTGGGCAGCTTGTAATCGACGATGTCCTGTGGCGTGATTCCGAGAAATGTGGCCTGGGGAACGCAAAAGAACTCGTTCAGGTGCGCGGCATTTCCCGATCCGACCTTGAGAGTCCGGTAGATGTTGGTGATCCCGTAAGGATCGCCATCGACGAAGACGTAGACGGGGATTTTCTGATAATCGGCAAGCCTGCGGATGAAACGGCGGCAGGCCCTGGTCGGTACTCCGCCCATGCTGATCAGGATGCAGTTAGCCTTCTTCCAGTAGTTGTGCTTGACGAGCCGCTGGAACATCCCGGCCGTCTCAATGACCAGGATGAAATCGGCTCGCGTCTCGAACTGCAGGTGCTCGACGGTGATCGGGATGCTGTACGCCCCGGTGCCGAATCGAGTGCAGTCGATGCGCAGGACCTTGCCGGTGTCGCGATCCCGGTCGATCACGATCAGGCGGCCGGCGACGTCGCCCCCCTTTTCCTCGGGGACGAAGCCCAGTTGCTCGCGGTTGACCGAGAAGTAGGCCTCGACGTCGTCCATCACCGTGTCGGATTCAGGCTGTTCGCTGAAACGCGCATCCTCCCAGTTCTTCGACACGTAGTACGCCTCCCGCTTCGTGGCAATGTCGTCGCTTTCCACCAGATCCTTCGAGAGCGCGATCATGCGCAGCGTCTGGGCGAAGGTTTTGACGGTGTTGACGGTCAGTGTGCGTTCCTTTTTTTGGCCCGCAATTTCAAAGAATCCCTTGTCGGGGTGGTAGCGCACGTTGCTCAGAGAGCGTACCGGGAACTTCATGGTCGGCTTTTTGCGCGCCAGTATCTTTTTTTCGATGTCCAGAGCCGAATGCTTGATCGCCTTCAGCACCTCTTTGCTTGCGGTGCTGAGCGGCCTGGATGAGAGCATTTGTTTCTCGGGCATGGAGGCCAGCTCCTCGACTGGTTTATCGTGTTGTCCGGCTGCGCTCGAGCACCTCGCGCAACGTGGTTACAAGCTCTTCTTCGGTCTTCTGCGGCAGGCCGAGGATCTCGCGCAGCGCGATGCCGATGTGGGGGATGTATCTCTCTATGTACGACTTTTTCTTTTGCTCTTCCGCCTCGCGCCGGTGCGCCCGGATGTGGACGGCCAGCCTGCGCCCGCAGTCCTGCAGTGCCAGGCGCAGCTCCCGCATGATCTCAGGATAGGCGGCGATGGCTTCCTTGCTTTCCGAGGTGAAGGGCACCCAGACGGAGGCGATGTGGACGAAGAGCGCCATGGGACCGGCTGGCAGCGCGCCCTTTGCTTGTGAAAGGCCGTAGCTGCGCCAGTCAATGCTCAGGGCCGCCTTGGTGATGGCGCAACCGGATTGCTGATATTGAAGCGGCACGCGATTGGCAAAACGCAGCAAGTCGACCAGGTCGTCGGCAGGCAGACTGCCGCCATAGGCCATCCCCACTTCGATTTGAAAAGGATTGCCCCGGTAGACCGCCGGTGAACGCGTGATTGCCGTGAAGAACGACGCGGGGATTTCCTTTTGCATTCCCGCCAGGATCTGCTCCTCGCCGATGGGGGAGAGGCAATTCGTCGGCGGGCTCATGATCTTGACACTGTTGATCGCCCTGTACAGGCGTTCCGCCTCGGTGATGGCGATCGAATGCGGATTGGATAAGGGTCGGAGTTCGGCGGCCTGGCAAATCTCGAACGCGACGCGGGGGCTTACGCGCGAAAAGTCGCGTCGCAGCGCGCCCACCAGGTTGCGGACCTTAGTCTCTTTGAGCATCTTGATCAGCGCGCCCAGTTCTACGCCGTACGGATGAGGCTTGATCTCCCTGGGTTCAGGCGGAAGTTTCTCCGAGGCCCGAGGAAAGTGCTGCGCCCCATCTACTCCCGGGAAGGAATAGAAGATTTCGCAGTGCGGGTTGGCGATGGCGGTCTGGCGGATGTAATCATCGACCGAGTGGCGGCCCTTCTTGTAGGTTCCGACCAGTTCGATCTCGACGCGCGTGCCGTGCGGCTGGTCCCATTCGATCACAGAATCGGTGATGATCTGCGGCGCGTTCTTGCGCGTGTCGATCTGGATTTCGTAGTAGTGCGCAGGCTTGACGGGCGCCGTGCGCGAGATGACGACGACCGACTTGCCTGTAGTAAGCAGGCCGTACATCCCGGCTGCCGAAATGCCGATCCCCTGCTGGCCCCGCGCCTGCTTCAGAGTGTGGAATTTCGAGCCGTAGAGGAGCTTGCCGAAGATCTTCGGCACCTGAGCCCTGACGATGCCCGGGCCGTTGTCCACGACCGCGACGCGGAAGCGGTCTTCGGCCAGCTGCTGAATGTCGATGTTCAGGGTCGGGAGAATTCCTGCCTCTTCGCAGGCGTCGAGTGAATTGTCGACCGCTTCTTTGATGGCCGTGAGGAGCGCCTTTTGCGGATTGTCGAATCCGAGCAGGTGGCGGTTCTTTGTGAAGAACTCCGAAACCGAAATCTCGCGCTGGCGCGCAGCCATGCTCTCGGCTGTTTCGCGGCGGTCTGAGCTGCGCGGGCTCGCCGGTGCGGCGGCGGGTGCTTCAACTTTGGCTTGCTGCCCGCTCTCGATGGGACGGACCGCGGCGGAACCGGCGGATTTGGCGACGATCTTCACCTGCGGTGCAGGCTCGGGCTTGGCTTCGGGAAGCTCGGTGAAGCTCAACTGGCGCGGCCCTCGATCGATGCGCGGCCGCCGGGCGGTCTTCGCCCTGGAGCCGGCAGCAGCACGCTTGGCTTGGGCCTTGCCACGAATACTCCTATCCCTCCTTTCGCGGAGAAGCAGGGAACAGGAAACAAGGGATGGCCGAACGATCATTCAATTGAGTCGACAGTCGGACCGGCACACGACTGCTCCTTGAAAAACTCGATTTCCCAGGGGGAAGGATATGGCCTGTCCGCACACTTTTCAATACATTGTGATCGTTTGGAAATTCACAAATGGCCAAGAGGTCCCTTATTGATCCTTGAAACGCTTCGCGCGCAAGTCGATGGACGCTTCGATGAACGTCGACGAGCGGAGCGCTGTTTTTATGCTGACCGAACGCTTGGGTTTCGGCTGCGACTCAGAGGCCGGCACTTCGGCCGCTACCCGGGCCATCTTAATGCGAGTCCCAAGAAGTACGGCCAGATAATCAGGCCCAACAAGCTTGCCCTGAATTTCAGGCGGCGACTGGACCGCCTCCGCGTCCACCCAGATATCAACCCGGATATCTCCGAAAAGGAAGCGCGTGAGGTTTTGGTATGCCTCCTCGCTATTAACAATGCCGAAACAGCCCGAGTGGGAACGGTAGGTGTAGGCAGTAGCACACGGGGCTGACACCTGTCCCTTGGCGTTCACGCCCCATACCGAAGCGTCTTCAATTCTGACCAGCCCGTCGCTCCCGTGCCCGGCGAAGGCTCTGGACAGACCCATAGCGGCCTCGTAGTCCGCCCGATTCGTACCCGCCATGCAAAAGAAGCGGTCGGACGGGAAAGACTCTTCCGGCGCCCAATCCACGCGCCCAGTCTTTTTGCAGAGGGTTTCCAGCTTGAGGCATCTGTCCATATGCTCGCGGTTGAAGCTGTTCACCTCCGCAGTGCTCAGCGACTTGGGAATTGGGGCCGCGGCACTCAAAGAAATGTCCCAACGCGGCTGCTCAGCGGCCGTATACCCCCGTTCCAGCAGGGTCTGCCCCAACTTGTCAGGTGTGAAAACAGGCTGACGGGCCTGCTGGCACATCGAAGCCTGCCTGCGAAAGCAGTGGCCTGCCAGTGCATGATTGGTAAATCCCCGCGAGGGCGACGATTGCCGCGCAGATCCACAGGAAGTAGCTCCAAGGCCGGAGTTTCTCGCTCGTATAGTACAAGGCGCCGCCCAGGGTGGCCTGCAGAAGCGCTATCAAGAAGGTCCAAATAGGGCTTCTGGCGGGAGCGTGAACGCTTATGGATACGAAGAAGACAAGGATAACCAATCCAGAGGACCACAGCCTTTGTCAGACTAGCCTTCATGTTGGTAATCCGCCTTTCCTCAGAGAGACGACAACCTCGCGGACGCGCTCGGCAGCCCGCGCTTGTTGCGGACCACCTGTGGCGCGTGTCCGGGGGCATCGGCTTCACGGTTTGGTTTGCGCTTTACGTCTCATGTAGTCGCTGATCCACTGCTTCCAGCGCCTCATCTTGTCGGAATAAGCCTCGACGGTCATCGCCTTGATCTCATCGTTTCCCTTGTTGGACAACCCGACGAAGGCGTACGCCGTTGAGACTTCTGTCGTGTTCTGATCGCGCGCATTGCACTCTACGCGAACGCGCGCAATATAGCGATGCGGCTCCACTCGGTGGTACTCAACCAGGTGGGATTCGCGGTTGAGGCTCGTCACCAGCCAAATGGCTTCCCCCTGCTCTTCCTGCGTTCGGAAAATCTGGCCTTGCGCCCAGGACACATCCGAGGGATGAAGAAGCTCCGGACTCCAACCCGGAACCCACCATTGCTCACCGAGTGGCGAGAAAAGCTCAAAGACAGCATCGATCGGCGCATGAACGGTGAAGTGTCCGGTGAACTCGGCCGAGCGCGCCTCAAAATCTGTCATGACTACCCTTCAAATCTGTCGAATCTTGTCCGCCCAACGCCCCCCTGAGGGGTGTCGGCGCCTAGCGTCTCCCTCCAAGCAGCTATAGCCGGCATTATGACACTGCACGGCCACGCCAGGCACCACGTTTCGATACTCATCGGGATCATCAGGCCAAGTGGGAGATGACGATCCTCACCCCAACAAGGAGGAGCACGATGCCGCCCGCCAATTGTGCCCTCTTGCCCATCCAGGCCCCAACGCGGCTGCCCACCATGATTGCCAAGATGCTCATGCCCATGGTGACAACGCCGATCGTGATACTTGGATACCAGATTGATACGCGGAGCATCGCCATGCTCAGTCCGATGGCCATTGCGTCAATGCTTGTAGCCGTCGCAAGCATCAGAAGCACCACCCCACGGCTGGGATCATCGGGCTGACTCTTGGAGCTGGGGGACATGGCTGATTTGATCATTCGAAGGCCCACGATTGCAAGAAGGCCGAAAGCAATCCAATGGTCGAAGGCTGCCATGATGGGCTCGATCGTCATGCCTAACGCCCAGCCCAATATGGGCATGAGAAACTGGAAGAACCCGAAATGGAAAGAAAGTCGAAATGCAGCTCGCTTGCCTTGAACGGCTCCCGATGTGCTGGCCGCAAGCGAAACGGCAAACGAATCGAGCGAAAGCGCGAAGGCGATCACGAGGATTTCTATGAACCGCATTATGGTGGTTTGACCTCATCGAGCTGCCGGCGCGGAACATCCGCAGCACCTAGCGTCCGTGGCGGCCGGCGAAAATCATGATTTACCAGAGATGAAGAATCTCCGGACTCCAGCCTGGAACCCACCTCAGCATCAGGATGGCACCTGAGTTCAAGACTCATTTAGGAGACGAAGAAGCTCAGCTCGAACCTGCTGCCAGGGAACGGTCTTCACGACGCCTGAGTCCAACTCCTTTAGACGCCGCTCGATCTCACTAGCCCATTGAGGCTCAACGCGCCGACTGAGCGGCGCGCCGCTTTTTGCGCGTCCGCTCGAGCCGGGGGTTAGCCGGCCCAATGTTATGGCACAATTTTGAGAATGGGCAATATCCGGACGCGAGACGTCACTTTGTCCAGAGTAACGATGGCCCCGTGCTCGAGCTCGTCTCTGTGGTCTTTGAGGACATGGAGAATATCCTCCCCGGCAGCACTGGGAAGTACATCCTGCGTCCTCATCTGGAGCACGCTCGGTCCTTCAGCTTTAGTAGTGGCTACGATAGTCGCAAAGTCGAGGTCATGGGTAAAGACAATGTACCCATGCTCCCGCGCCCACCCCATGATCTCCGAGTCCCTCGCGCGAGGATCACCGATCTTTGACCAGTGCACTGACTCGATTCCATGTGTGGCAAAGAACCCAACCCATTCCGGTGAGAGGTTCATGTCCACAATGATTTTCATGACGTGGGCAGAGGCAGTTCGGCCTCCTCGGCGCGCCAAGCGGCGAAGGAAAGAGCGGCCTGAACATCCTCTCTCTCAAGGTAAGGATACGCTTTCAAGACATCGTCGGTAGAATGCCCGGATGCGAGTAGGCCGATGATCGTCCCGACCGTGACCCTCATGCCGCGGATGCAGGGCCGGCCCCCCATAACCAAGGGATCATGCGTGATCCTAGACAATAGATTGCTAGCCATGCCGCTCAGTTTACCTCATTTCGTTTGCCTGGTGCACACCTATCTGTGCCATGTCACGTCCGGCTAACGATTCGGTTCAGACGGCGCGCCGCGGTGACCATCAATGATGGCACTGCATATGCGGCGCGGTAACAATGATGATGGCACTGCGCTTGCGGCGCGTCCGCTCCAACTGAAGCTAGGCGGCATTGCGCTCAAACTTGCGATATAGGACAAGAATCGTTGAATTCGCAGTGTCTGCATTTCTCGGGCTTCGGACGAATTGCCTTTCCGCTCACATCAACCGCACGGAATTTCGCTAACGTTTCCAGGGCCCTTGCTTCATCGACATCTTCGTCGAGATGCAGCGCCGGTGCTCCCTCGGTTATCTCGATCTCCACGAGCTTGCGAGGACGCCCATAGAAATAGCCGTAAAGGTCAGCTTGAGTCCTCGCTACAGGGCGTGCCACGGTCTTGGCGAAGTACTCATTGCTCGCGTTCTTCCGTTCAAGCACCGTGTCTCGCGTTAGGCCGTCAGGTATTCCCCCGATGACGTACCGATCCCATGGAAACCACCAGCGATAACTAGGAGGATCCTCGCTCTGCAGCAGTTTTCGCCCGCCAAGAGTTTGCGGATGAAAGCGCTGTACGTCATCTAGGGTGACGTCCTTGCCGGCGGAGAGAATCTCGGCGGACTTTGTGGGTGTCCTCGCGATCCGTCCGAGTTTCAGCGCGTAATTGATTCGATCCTCCAAGTACGCAGCAAAGAACTGCAATTCGTTTGCGCGGCTCTTGAGTACAGCGTACATCGCGCACCACCAGTACTGAGCCACATTGTGCGTGCCGATGAACACGAGATCGGCGGACCGGCCTTTCCGGCGACGCTTCTCGTCCCGGAGTAACCTCTGTAGCTGTGGTGCAGAGAACATTGCTTGATACCCGCCAGATTTATGCCGCCTAACTTAAAGTATACAGAACTTGCGAAATAATTGGCTGGGTGGGCGCCGGCGGTGTAACCGAATTGCCGCACGCCCGGCCGCATGCATCTTGCCGGCGAACCGCGATTTCAACAAGGCTGGCTTCGCCCGCTTGACCAGATACGCAGCGGAGCCCACCCGGCGGACCGAATACAAACCGGCGGCGCGGCGCCGCCCTGGCCGTCATGCTCCAGCACTGCCACCTGACGCTTGTTGCACTATCAGCGGGATCCGCCGCGTGCCGCGCGGGGACTGCCATCGGCACGACCTCTTGCTTGAAGACGCTGACGGCATGATAGTCTCCCAGAGCCCGGCCCTACAATAGTAAAGTTACCCACGGCGCGGTTGCCATCTATTTGATTTGCTTGCTGAGGAAGTCCTGGAGTCTGAGGGCGTCGTCCAGTTTGGGATCGATAGACAGGGCTTTGTTGACCATCTCCTGGGCTTGGGTCCAATTCCGCTGATCGGCGTAAATGACCGCCTGGCCGAGATACCCGATGGGATCATCCGGTAAATAAAGCGCCAACTGGCGATATATCTGCTCGGCCTTGCTGAATTCCTTGCTGCTGTAATACATCCCGCCAAGCATGTGATAGGGTTTCTTTAACCTTGGATTCAGCGACAGCGCTTTGAGAAACATCTTTTCCGCTTCAGCAACCACGCCAAACGAACGTAACACATCACCTAAAAACGAATATGCATCGGCGTTTTGATCGTCTTCCCTGACCGCGGTCTCGGCCAGCCGGCGGGCGCGTTCTCTGAAGGCTTTGCGCAAGTACTGCGTGCCAATGCTGACGCAAAGGTCAGCGTGCTGACTTTTCGTCCGGTTCTTTTCCTCGAGCGGCGGATAGTTCTCCATGGGCGGAAACTCCTCGCTGCCCCCGTTGTCGAGAGCACGGTAGATCTCCATGATGGACTGCTCGGCTTCCGTCCGCGCCAGGTACAAGCCCTTGGGCGCAGAAAACTCGAGATATGGAAAGTTGTCTGAATTGTCTGGCGCGCCGCCCGCAAACGAGAGCATGTCCTTGCGGTTCATAAAATAGTTGCAGAAGAACGCCAGCTCATCTTCTACACCGCCGAGCGGCACCAGGTCTTCGCGGATGCTGTTATCACTGTACCAATGCTTCACCCGTTCATAATCCAGGTGGTACGGTTTATCACTGCCGATAAAGAAGATGTCGCCGTACAAGACCGGAGATCCCATTTCTACAGGCTGCGGCGGCACAAGCCACATCGATGCGTACGGGAACGATTCTGCAAAAGTCCGCGACTGCACCTTCATGTCCTCAAGCGATATGTTGTAGTAATGAAACCATTGGCAGAATATACCGGCCTCGTTCAGACGACTCTTGGCTATCGAGTAAAAGTCTCTAGTGAAAAGGTTGGAAACACCTGTGATCCACGGGTTCGAAGGTTCGGACACGATGACGTCATACCGCGTCGGCGTCGTTAGCAGATAATTCCGGCCGTCTTGGATATAGATCGTAAACCGAGGATCGGAGGCGACATTGTGATTTACGTCCGCGAAGTAGTGCCTGCAGGTGTACATCAGGGGTTCAATTTCAACGCAGTCGATCCGGCCCAGACTTGGATATAAGCCGGCGCTCCCCGCTGTAGTGCCGCTCCCCCAGCCGATCACGAGCGCGTTTCGAGGATTGGGATGCAGCATCAGGGGCACATGGGCAATGAGTCTCTGGGTGATCACATCCTGGCCGTTACCCGCGTCGCTCTTGCCGTTGACTGAGATGATCCGGTGGTCACCAGTTTGAGTAACGCACACCACCCCTTCATCGCCTTCCTTATAGAACAGTATTTGGCGTCCGCCCCGCAGAAACTCGGACAGATTCCACGCGGACTGAATGCCGTCCCGCCAGTCAATGCCGTATTTGTAAACGCCCGCAGTCATCGTGTAGAGATCCCAGGGCTGGTACCACCTGGCCAGAGCTATGGACACAAGCATCCCAATCATGAGCGCGCCCGCTCGTGCGATTGCCGGCCAAGTGAGGGATTGGCCCAGAAACCAGAGGCCGAGCGCCAGCGGAAGGACGGCCAGCAGGACAAACGAGGTTTGCAGGCCGAAGAGCGGTACGAGCACGAAAGCCGTGCCCAAGGATCCCATGATTGTCCCGAGCGTGTTCCAGACGTAAAGATGACTGGAGATCTTCTGCGGGGAATACAGCTTCAGCTTCAAGAAATGCGTCAAGAGCGGGAACAGGAATCCAAGCGGCATGGTGACGATGAACATGGTCAGGAGGCACAACAGGAAGCCCGCCGCTTCGTTTAGAAAAAAGGAAACCGGCAAGGCCTTCATGAGCGCGAAGGATAGGACCGGCAGAAAACCGATCAGCGCGATATCGAGCAAGCACAGAAGGGCAACCGTCAGGACGATAACGGAGAGCCAAAGCACCGGGCGCTTGATCCTGGACCAATAAAATTCATATATCAGGGCGCCGGCGACGATCCCCAAAAGGAGGGCGATCAGCATAATGTTGAACGAATAAATGGACGAGCCGATCACGAGCGCCAGCGAGCGGGTCCAGAGGACTTCCAGTCCGAAGGAGAACAACCCTGTCGAAAAGGCAGTCAGGAGGAAGATCAGGGGCAAGCGCTCTCTTGAGGCATGGGTCGTCGGGATTGTGCTTGCTGCGGGGTCCTGCCTGCCGGCTTTCGGCTGAGGTTTCTGCTTGGCATCGTCCTGCAAATCTCTGCCCCAGCTCCAGGCCAGGAGCCCGATCGCAAGATTGGCGGCTGCGGCAGCAATGAAGGTGCCGAGTTTGCCCATCGAAGGCACGAGGAGAAACGTGGCGAGAAAGACGCCAAAGGCGCCGCCTAGCGTGTTCGTACGGTAAAGGAAGCCCATGTTGGCGTAGAAAGTCCTGCCAGTGCGGGTCAAGAACTCAACCAGGAGGGGAAAAGTCATCCCGAGCAGGACAGTCGGTGGCAGCAGGATGAGCGCCGCGCCGATAAGGCGGAATATGAGCTCGGGGGCAGGGGACAGACTGTGCGCGCGGACAAACGCTCCGTACCATTCCGGCAAGAAATACAGGAGCGGGATCGTAAGGAGCGCGAAGGCTCCAATGCCCATCTCCACCAGGGCATAAGCCCTTACGGTCTTCTTGAAGTAAAGCCGGCTGGTCAAGAAGCTGCCCAAGGTCAGGCCGCCCATAAACACCGCCAGTATGGCCGCAATTGCATGCGTGGTGTTGCCGAAGATCAGGCCGAAAGAGCGCATCCACAGCGATTCGTAAGCGAGAGCGCACGCGCCGGAGGCGAATGCAAAATACGGCACGGCTTTCCTCAGTCTTTCCCGGTTCATCCCAATCCTCTCGGAAAAACTTCCGTACACTCTACCAGAACGAGCCGCAAATTTCTCCCAACGCAAACGGGCCACAGCCAAAACTGCAAACCACGAAGACACCAAGACCACCTGTCTCTTGATTTCTTGGAGTCTCGGGATCTTGGTGGTTGCTCGGCAAGTTCTATGGCGACTTCGCCCATCACCAATACTTCCTGATGCTGACCGGGCTCCTGGGCGCGTCGGCCGTGCTGGTGGCGGCGTGCCTGGGCAAGTTGAACCGCTTCGCCGGATGAGAATTGCGGCGGAGATTGCTTTGCTGCAATGAGCGCTTCGTGATACAACACCCTGAAAACTCACCCGGAGGGAGAACATATGTTCACGCGCACGTTTCCAATGAAACTTCGCTGTTTTGCCATACTCGCGGTCACGGCGCTGACGGCACTGGCGGCGGCGCCGGCGGGCGGGCCCACGCGTCTGCTGCGCATGCCCACCGTGAGCGCCACCGAGATTGCGTTTGCATACGCCAACAACATTTGGGCCGTCCCACGCGCCGGCGGCATGGCGCACCGCATCACCAGCTTCCAGGGCCAGACGTCGAGTCCCCATTTCTCGCCCGACGGAAAACTGATCGCGTTCAGTGCCGAGTATGCCGGCAACACGGACGTCTATGTCGTGCCGGCCGAGGGGGGCGTGCCGCGGCGTCTGACCTGGCACCCCGGCGCTGATCTGGCAGAAGGCTGGACTCCTGACGGCAAGGCGGTCCTTTTCGCCTCCTCGCGCGCAACGTGGGCGCCGAGCGGGACCCCGCGTTTCTGGACCGTCCCCGTCGAGGGCGGCGTCGAGGAGCCGATGGCGCTGCCGCGCGGCTACCAGGGAAAGATCTCTGCTGACGGCACGCGCATTGCCTATCGGATGAACAACTCGTGGGACGAGGAGCGCCGCAACTATCGCGGCGGTCAAAACCGCCCGATCTGGATCGTGGACCTCAAGAGCTACGATCTGGTGTCGCCGCCGTGGACCGACTCGAAAGACGTGGATCCCGTATGGGTGGGCGACTCGGTCTACTTTATTTCCGACCGTGACGGCGTAGCCAACATCTGGGCGTACGACACGAAGGCGAAGAAACTCTGGCAGGTTACGAAGTTCACCGACTTCGACGTCAAGACGATCGACTCGGGCGCGGGCGCCGTGGTGTTCGAGCAGGCCGGCTACGTCCACGAGCTGGACCCCAAGTCGGGGAAAGAGCACATCGTGAACATTACGGTGGCCAGCGATTTCCCGTGGATGATGCCCAGGTGGGAGGACGTGACGAACCGCATCGCGAACATGGCCATCTCACCCACAGGAAAGCGCGTGGTGGTCGAGGCGCGCGGCGAGATCTTCACCATACCTGCCGAGAAAGGCGACATCCGGAACCTCACCAACTCGAGCGGCTCGGCCGAGCGCGATCCGGCCTGGTCGCCGGACGGAAGATACATCTCGTACTTCAGCGACAAATCGGGGGAGTACAAGCTGATGATTGAAGCGCAGGACGGCCTCACGCCGCCACGCGAGATCACGCTGCCGAATCCGACGCACTACTACACATCGTCGTGGTCGCCCGACTCGAAGAAGATTGTCTACACCGACACCAACCTGCACGTGTGGGTGCTTGACGTCGCGAGCGGGCAGACCAAAATCGTCGGGAATGATCCCTGGATGGTGCCGCAGCGCACGCTCAATCCCGTGTGGAGTCCCGACTCCAAGTGGGTCGCGTACTCGAGCCGGCTCAAGTCGCTCTACCACGCGATCTTCGTCAGCAATGTCGAGACCGGCGAGACCAGGCAGGTGACGGATGGGCTTGCCGATGCAACCTGGCCTGCCTGGGACGCAAGCGGCAAGTATCTCTGGTTCCTCGCCTCTACCGACTTTGGGCTGCAGTCGCAATGGCTCGACATGACCTCCTACGACCATCAGGAGAATTTCGGACTGTACTTCGCGATTCTCAAGAAGGGTGAACCAAGCCCGCTGCTCCCGGAAAGTGATGAAGACACTGGCGTGTCGAGCGCGCCTGGCGGCGGTGGTCGCGGAGGACGCGGCGGCGCGGCTGCTGAAGCCGGCGGCGCGCAGGCCGAACAGCCCCCACAGGCTGGCCGCGGCGCGGCTGCGCCCGTTACCGTGCAAATCGACTCCGAAGGGCTGCAGCAGCGCATCCTGTCTGTGCCGGGCGTGCCGGAGCGGCCGTACTCGAAGCTGCTCGCCGGCGTCGCGGGCACGGTCTACTACATCGAGCCGGCTGCCGGCGGCGGCGGACGAGGCGCCGGAGGACCCGGTGGCGGTGCAGGAAACACCCTGCAACGTTATCGATTGAGCGACCGTCGAGCTGCGGCGTTTGTAACCGGCGTCACAGACTACGACGTGAGCGCTGACGGCCACAAGCTGCTGTACCGTGGCGCTGGTGGCGGTGGCGCCGGCGGCGGACGCGGCGCGCCAGGCGGCGGCGCGGGGCCGAGCCTCTTCATCGTGGATGCCGATCGCAATCCTCCACAGGCCGGCCAGGGGCGTCTCACCGTAACGCTGCGGATGTATCTCGATCGGACGGAAGAGTTCAAGCAGATCTTCGACGAGGGGTGGCGCAATCAGCGCGATTACCTCTACGTGCCGAACCTGCACGGCACCGACTGGCCCAAGGACAAAGAGATGTATGGGCAACTCTTGCCCTATGTGATGCACCGCGCCGACCTCAACTACCTGCTCGACATGATGGGCGCCGAAATCGCCATCGGGCACTCGTATGTGCGCGGCGGTGATATGCCCGAGGTGCCGCAGTCGCCGGGCGGAGGACTGCTCGGCGCCGATTTCGCGATCGACAGCGGGCGGTATAAGATCACCCGGATCTACGACAACGAGAGCTGGAACCCGGATCTGCGCGCGCCCCTGGCGTCGCCCGGCGTGGACGTGTCGGTCGGCGACTATATTCTGGCTATCAACGGCGTCGAACTGCAGGCGCCGGACAACATTTATCGCCTGTTGGACGGCACAGCCAACCGGCAGACCGTGCTCACCGTGAACAGCCGCCCGACGATGGAAGGCGCGCGCAAGGTGACCGTGGTTCCGGTGACGAACGAGCAAGGGCTGCGCACGCGGGCGTGGGTGGAATCGAACCGCCGCCTCGTGGATAAGCTGTCCAACGGCCAGCTCGCCTATGTTTATCTGCCCAATACAGGACAACCCGGCTACCAGAGCTTCAATCGATATTACTTCGCGCAGCAGGACAAGCAGGGAGCGATTATCGACGAGCGGTACAACGGGGGCGGCTCGGCAGCCGACTATATCATCGAAGTGCTCGAGCGCGATTTCGACGGCTACTTCAACAACACCGCCGGCGATCGTTATCCGTTTACGAGCCCTGCAGCGGGCATCTGGGGCCCGAAGGTGATGATCATTAATGAAATGGCCGGCTCGGGCGGCGACCTGATGCCGTACATGTTCAAGTATCGGAAGATCGGCAGGCTCGTCGGCAAACGCACGTGGGGCGGACTCGTGCACACGGCCGACACGCCGGGCTTTATCGACGGCGGCTCGATGATCGCGCCGCGCGGCGGCTTCTTCGGGCGCGACGGAAAGTGGCACGTTGAGAACGAAGGCGTGGCGCCGGATGTCGACGTGGAAAACTGGCCCAAGGATGTGATCGCCGGCCACGACCCGCAGCTCGAGCAAGCCGTCCAGGAAGCGATGCGGATGCTCAAGGAACACCCGGTGGACCGGGCAACCAAGGAACCTCCGCCGCCGACCTGGGGCAAACGAAAGAATCCCGACTGAGATTGCGCGAGCGGCGATGCTCAGGATCGGTGTTCAATAGATTGCGCTCCCGGAGAGAGCCCTGGGGGCGGCGCACGAACTGTGTCACCCTTCAGGGCTGTGATCCGTGCGGCTCATACCTCATTCCTTCTTTGATTCCTCCCGGTTGGTTCCACTGGGAGACCTTGAGATTCATCTTTTGCGCGCGACACTTTTCAATTGGTAAATGGTAATATTAATCTCACCATGCGGCTCTGCCGAACTGGAGGGATATGCGATTCTTTCGACATCCGATACTAATCTCGATCGCGACCCTTGTCGGTCTCCTGACCGCCGGAGCGTCGACCCCTTCAGGCCAGAACCAAGACCAGGTGCAAGTACAGCAACCCGGTCCGCCGGGAACCATACGCGTTCGGGTCCGCTTGGTCCCGGTGGATGTGATCGTTACCGACGAACGGGGCAAGCCGGTGACAGATCTGAGACCGAAGGATTTTCAGGTCTTTGAGAACGGACGTCTCCAGGAGATCCGCCACTTCTCGGTCCAGACATTTGCCGCAGAGCGCCAGAACCTCGGCCGGGGCCTGATGCCAGCAGAAGTCGCCGCCTCGGGAACCGCTCTGCAGCCCGCGCGCACCTTTCTGATCGTGATGGGGCGCGGCCGGCATCAAATTCCGCTGAAGGCGGTTGATTCCTTGATCGAGTTTGTTCGCAATGATCTTCTGCCTCAGGATCGCGTAGCGGTGTTTGCTTACAACTCCGCCACCGACTTCACCACCGATCATGAGCGGATCGCGCAGGTGCTCGAACGTTACAAAAAGACGAACGATAAGATTGAGTCGTGGCTGGAGATACATTTGCGGGGTCTCGCGGCTGTTTATGGAATCAAGGAGATTCCTAAGTCTCTCCAGGTCGACATTGACAAGATCTTCCGGGCCACCGAATCGCTGGCATCCAGGCAAGTGCCCGTGGGTCGAATGACGGAAAAGGGTACGATCGCCAGAGACTGGGACAAAGCCGCTGACATCCTCCTGAGAGACGCGGACAAAGCCGCTGAAACCGAGGTACGCACGGGTATCATTGATCCAAACGTGGAGGATCCAGACCCGGGGTGGCTGCTGTTGCTAAGCCTGATTCGGTTCGACACGATAGATTCGGACTTTGCCACCGTCTCGCTTCCATTCGACGAATTCGCTGCCAAGAGCGCGGGATCCTTCCAGGACCTGCAAAATCTCTATACCTGCATTGAATACCTGCGTTACATGGAAGGGGAGAAGCACCTGATTTTCTTTACCGGCGACGGGCTTCTCTTTTCGAACGGGAACGAGGCAAACGAGCAGGGCATCATTGCGATGGCGAACGATGCCCGCGTCAAGATCGAGACGTTCCAGACCGGCGGCACGTTCGCAGATCCAGAGCTTGTCCCCACGACTGGGATACTTTTACCCTCCCAGCCGAGAGGATCGACAAGCCCGCCGCCTGTTCCCCCGCCGAACATCTCACAGACAAACTGGAGCAGGGCCTTCATGCTCGCCGCCCTGCGGAATATCTCAAAGCTGACCGGCGGCTCCGTGACGATCGGCGAGGATATCGGCAAGGCGCTCGGCCGCCTGAACGAAGTCACGAGCGTCGAATACCTGTTGGGCTATTATCCGCAGGACGACCGCTGGGACGGGAAATACCGGCAAATTGATGTAAGAGTAAACCGCCCCGCAACGAGAGTGTCCTTCAGGCACGGGTATTACGCTCGCGACACCCTGCGGCCCTATGACCGGGAGGAATTTCTCTCATACAGCCGCATCTCGGCCGCCGGAGGCTACGAAGCCGATATAGAAGATATTCCCTTTAAGGTCACGACCGCGAAAGCACAGGATGCCGGCGGCACTCCACAAATCAAGGTTGACCTGCAGATCGACGCGGAAAAGGTCGGATTCAGGATGGTCGGCACGCGGCACCTGGGCAGGTTGCGCATCGCTATTTTTTACGCGGATGTGCGTAGAAATCATCTGGGCGACAACTGGACCACGATGAACATGGATATGTCGGAGGAAAGTTATCAACGGCTCCTGCAGTCAGGGATCCAGTACGCCGCCCTGATTCCGCAGAAGGCGCCGAACCAGATTCTCAAAGTGATCATCTACGATACGTGGAATGACAAAGTGGGGAGCAAGCTGGTCAAGACGCGGCTTTAGCGCGCATTATCGTTCAGAGCCGCGACCGCAGGGAGCGGATGGGATGCGGCCAGGGGTGCAGAATGCGGAATTGGCAAAGCCAACCCGCTTGCTTACGCGCGCGGCTCTGTATGCCGCGGAATTCCTCAGGAATGATCCCAGTGATCCCAGAGCAGATCACAGCCGTCGGAAAAACCACGCTCATTTGCCGCCGTAATAGGACGGCAGCGCCATGTCACGCATGGTCCTCAATCCCGGAGGCGCAGTGAGGATCTTCGGAATCATATTCGCCGTGATCGACGCCGTCGCGATGTCGCCATGGATGCCGCCTTCGACCTTGGAGTAAATGCGCGGGTTCCCTTCGATGGTGACCGCATCGTATGACTCCGGCGCGCCGAGATAAGCTTCCATGTGCAGCGTGATTACGGGCTGTTCGCCCTTGAAGCCGATTCCGTCCTGAATGATTCCGCATACCAGGCCCGGCTCGATCTTCAGAAACTCGCTCGAAACCTCCCGCTCGGCAATCTTGGGCCCGATCGTATCGGTAATTCTGTCGAGCTTCCACCCGAATGCATCGGCTATCATGGCGATCGACTCGGTCAAGCCGACGTGGCGCACCGTGCCCGCGTCGACCCGCTCTTGAAACTGTTCACTTGTAAGCCCTGACCCGATCTTCTTTTGGAAGGGGAGGCGCCGCGAGCGTGCGTCCTGGATTCTGTCGACACGGACCGAATCCACACGCGCGCACACACCGGAGAGCATGATGGGCAGGGCGTCCATGGTAAATCCCGGGTTGACGCCGGTGCCCAGGACGGCGACCTTAGCCTTCCTCGCCATTTCATCAATCTTCTTTGCGGCCTTCTTGTTCGACCAGAACGGGTAGGACAGTTCCTCGGTCGTGGAGACGATCGGCAGCCGGAACTTCAAGACGGACTCGATCTGCGGCACAATCGCTTTGACCGAGCTCAATGTGCAGAGCACGATGACGTCAGGCTTGGCCTTCTTAATCGCAGCCGCAGGGTCGTCCATCACCTTGACGCCGAGCTTCCGATCCAGCCCGGCGATCTCTCCCAAATCCTTGCCGACCAAAGCCGGGTCAATATCGATTCCTCCAACCGGTTTGAATCCCTTGCGCGCCGCAACCTGGCGCAGTACGCCCGCTCCGATGGGCCCAAGCCCGAAATGCATCACGCGAATTGTCATGTTGACTGCTCCTCTTGTTCGAAAAGCTATGAGTTCTAAGACGTCTGCAATTTCTTATAGCAATTTGCGCTTCCTTGGCGGCAAGAGGATATCATCGGTTCAGGCGGAAATCATCCGGAAAGAAATTCGGCGTCTGTCGCCGAATTTGTTGATGTCGATGGCGGGGAAGGCGTGCCGGTGGACGAGTTTCCGGTCGAGGAGCAGCTCGATGTTGCTGGCGCCTTCACATGCCGCGAAGTGTGTGCGAAACGGCCCAACGGTCGCGCTCAGCCGTGCGGCTTTTTCGCGGCCGCTGAGCCGCGAGGTCAGACATCAAGCTGGCACTTTTCGCCGCGCATCGCGCTCACGAGCGATTCGTTCTGCCAAGAAGACTTTCATGAGCGATTGGTATGGGACGTCCCGCTCGTTCGCGAGTGCCTTGAGCTCCTCGAGCATGGAAGCGGGCAGACGCAATGAGATCGTTGTCGTTGACGGCTTCAGCTCCGGGAAAGTCGCACGAACAGCCTTGCTCCAGTCGAAGTATTCGACCGTATCATGGGTTCCCCAGAAGTCTCGCTCATCATCTTCCGTAGCGAAACGTGGAATCGCCTTTTTAGCTGGCTTGGTGCGCGCTCTCATAGAGTCTCCTTTCGCGCCGGCTCATGTTGCGGGCTGAGATTACCCGGACTAGCGTCCCCCGAATCGTAAACACGATCGATAGCTGCCGTCCTGCCTTCGTCTGACCGAGGGCCGCGTACCGTCGCTCCTCGGCAGAATGCCCCTCATCGGCTGTTACCAGGATTGGGCGATTAAAGAAGGGCTGCTCGCACTCAGCGCGGCTGACCCGATGCCGATCCCAGTTTTTCGTCGCGTTGCCGGCATCCCAATCAAAACCCGTACAACTCGCAAGTTCGTCGGGGAATTCTGCCATGCCAAAATGTATATTACATCGATATACGCGCCGTCAAGGCAAAGCAGCAGGAATCTTGATGTCTAACCTCCGCGTTCAGCTGCGGGTGGCGCGCCGTTCAGCCTCGCATCTTCGCCAAGAGTTTTTCAAAGCGCCGCCCGGCGACTGGAACGCGAAGTCAGATGCGCCCGCTAGTCCTTTCTGAGCGCCTTGATCATCTGCCAGGATGTCTTTCCTGGGAAACGACATTCCCAGAAATGCCACCCATTCCAAGGCTTGCTAGTAATACTAACGGCGGCCCGGGATGGGGAATCGTAGCGTTTGCCGTCTAATACGAGCGCCCCGGCTTCCACTTTGGCGTAATAGGTTTGCCCCTTGTACTTAGCGCGAAACTCTGTGCCCTCCGGAAACGTGACTCCCTTTGTGGACCATCCCCCGGCGTTAAGGTTTGACGTATGCTCAGGCTTGGGCTCTTGTGCCGAGCTCAGATTGAGCAAATCTCGCAGAACGTCGTTGTATGTGACATTCTCCGATGTCCGACGCAGTGTCAGCTCCTTGAAGACATCAAAGTCAATAATGTCTCGCTACAGAGTCAGAAGCTCGGTGACAGGCACCGAAATGCCAGATTGATTTCGCACGGATGCGACCTTCTTCGGGCATTTCGGTGCCTGTCACCGAGTTTCTTGCCAGAAGGAATCGCCTCGATGCCGCAGCTCGTCGAGCGAGCGCTGCAGGGCCTGCTGCGATTCTGCGAGCTCATCTTCGCCGGCATTTTCTTTGACGTAGATCGGCTGTCCCATCAGTACCAGGACGCGGGAGAAGGGCTTGGGGATGTGGAAGTGATCCCAGCTATTGAGCACCCACTTTTTCTGCGGCGACATGTGGAAAGGGAAGATGGCGTCGCCGGTTTTCGAGGCGATCCAGACGGCACCCGCTTTGGCGACATAGCGAGGGCCTCTGGGCCCATCGATCGTAAACGCGACGTCTCTGTTTTTGCGCAGCTCGTGGATCATCTCCACGAGTGCTCGTTTGCCTCCTCGCGTGCTTGACCCGCGCGCAGCGCCATAGCCGAACCGCCGGATCACGCGAGCGATGTACTCCCCGTCCCTGTTCTGGCTGGTCATGACCACGATGCCGCGGTTGCGGAAGAAATACGTGCCCATGAAGATTCTGCCGTGCCAAAAGGTGTAGATGGTGTTCTTGTTGGCCGCCTGGATTGACCGGAAGTTTTCCCATCCTTCCACTTGCCAGCGCAGCGTGCTTCCTATGAGGCGGATGGCCCAGTAGCCCAATAGCGAGAAGAGTGAGATCTTGAGCCTCTCGATCGGACTTGGGCTGACCCGGGCACTCAACTCACTGGAGTCGTCCTTAGTGGCATCCATATGGGCGTCACTTTTCCTGGGCGCGCTTCTCCGCCTCGGCGAGCCAGCCCCGGCGCAACTGGTCAGCAGCGATGCTCGATGTATAGGGCTTGATGTCGAGCACAGGGGTCCCGTCGAGCATATCGACGCCGCGCACATAGAGGGAATTCCCTTGCCGGCGCAGCAGCTCCACGGCCGTCAGTCCGATCGGGTTCGGTCGCCGAGGGGAACGGGACGCGAAGACTCCGTGCAGCTTGTCGTCGGATGGGGATGGGCCGATCAGGTTGTACCCTTCGGATTTGTGGAACACCCAGACCACGACGAGATGAGAGAACCCCTCGATATCTTTCAACCCGGCCTCGAACTCGGGAAGAACCTCGAGCACACCCTCCGCTGTATGCTTGGTGCCAAGTCCTCTTGGAATCTGCGAAGTCTCGCGGTATGGACTGTGAATGTACCCGATCGCCCGCATCCTGAACTCTTCCATCAAGCTCCTCCTACGAACCGGAACCGCGAAATGCGCGAACAAAATGTTCTGCCGGCCCTCGTGTGTCTCCCGGCTTCGGCTCTCAGACCGGCACCGAAATGATCTCTTCGGGATAAACGGTCAGCTTTTCGAAACCCGACTCGGTCAGCAGGTATGTGTTCTCGATGCCGACGCCGCCGCGCTCCGCGAAAAATATCTTCGGCTCGACCGCAATCGTCATTCCCGGTTCGAGCGGAATGTCGAAGCCGCCGGCGAGCACAGGCAGTTCATCCAGTTCCAACCCGACACCGTGGCCGATGAAGCGGACCTGGCTGTCGCCGACGCCCATGAACCCCGGCGCAAAAGGGCTGGCCTTCACGCGCTCGAGAGCCTTCTGATAGATTTGCGAGCACAGGGTGCCCGGCCGAAGCATCGACTCTATTTCTCCGTTCAGATCGAGAACGAAACGATGGGCTTCGGCCATATCGCGCGCAAGCTCGCCCAGCACGAAAGTCCTGGTCTTATCGGCTAGATACCCGCCGTAACCGCCCACGATGTCAGCCATCAGGGTCTCGCCGGCTGCCAGCCGGTGCTTGCTTGGGCCGTTTGGCACTGCCGGGTACAGCCCCACAAATCCTACCGGGCCAGGATAGGAGGTCGGGTAGGCTGCGCTTGCACCCCCCGACAGCGTGCCGTAAGCGATCTGGTGGTTGAACCCGCGCGTGCGGACCATGCCCTGGTGGCCCTGGCTGCGGAGAAAACCTTCGAGCTGCGCAGAGAGCTCGAGCTCGGTCACGCCGGGCCGGATCCACTGGGAAAGCCGATCGAATGCAAGGGAGAGCATCTGCGCCGCATGCCGTGTCTGGGCGACCTCATGGGCGGACTTGATCATCCGGATGCGGCGTATGGCTTCGGATGCATCAACGAACTCTACCCCAGGAAAAACCTCCTGCAACCGGATGTAATAGCTCGCGGGCAGGACGTCGATCTCGATGCCAACCCTGCCCAGCGCTGCGACTCCTTCGCCTGCCAGCCACTCGGGCAGCTTCTTGAATCCCGGAAAAGGCAGGAGCCGTTCCCAGGGCGATTCGATGCGGGCACGGCTCGCGCTCTTCTGAACGAGGTAGAGCGGCTCGCCTCCGGCAGGGAGAAAGAGCAATCCCGACTGCACCGTGCCGGCAAAATAGAATAGGTCTACGTTTTGGAGCACGAATACCGCATCCACGGAAGAGCGCTGCATCCAGCGCTGCAGCTTGGCTACTCTCTCGACAACCTCTGACTTCGGCAACAAGTCCATGACACAATCCTAACCGCAAGCGTTGCGAGGTTGCAAATGGGAATCACGACTCACGGACCTGGTCCCCTGGAGGCCAAGTCTGCGCCAAACTGGGCACAGCTGTCAGCGTTCAGCTTTCAGCAATCAGATGAAAAAAGCCGACGACCGGCTTGAAGCTGAAAGCTGACGGCTGATGGCTGATGGCACCCCGGAGCGGGAAGAGGTCGGGTTCCAGAGCAACGGGGAGGCAGGAATTGGCAGATCCCTCGAGCCCTTGATCCCTGGAACCTGCTGGGTCTCCTGAGCACTACAAGTTGTTGAAAACCATGGTCGGATACGTTAGCTTTTCCGTGGTTGCCCGGCTGCGGGCACGATCGTGTCAACCTTGCAGCTTTTCTTGACGTAATAAGCGTTGGGTCGGGGTTCGGACCAGAACCTCTCGGAGTCCGGACGCAATGGCGAGCCTTCAATCCGATGAAGATCTGGTCGCGAAAACCCTGGAAGGGGAGGAAGCCGCTTTCTCCCGGCTGCACGACCGTTACCGTCAGAGGATATACTCGACCGTGTACCGTATCATTCAAGACGCGGCAGCAGCTCAGGATGCCACCCAAGAGATCTTCATCAAGCTCTACAAATCTCTGCCTGAATGGAATCCTCGCAAGGCGAAATTCTCCACGTGGCTCTACCGGCTGGCCGCCAATCACGCGATCGACTGTTGGCGCGCCCGCAGGCGGCGGTTCGAGGCGCCGCCATTGGATGCCTCCGGCCGGGAATACGTTCCGGAGCGCTCGGTCAGCGATGCCATCTTCACGCCTTTCGGTGCGCTGGAAAGGAAGGAGATCGTCGAACAGATTCGCCGATGTGTGGATAACTTGCCGGAGCTCCAAAAGAAGGTCTTTCTGCTGCGCTATTTCGAGGACCTGAAGCTCGAAGAGATTGCGGACATGGAAGCCTGCAGCCTGGGAACCGTGAAGACATCTCTCTTCCGCGCCACACATTCGGTGCGGCGCGCCCTGCGAAGGGCCGGAGGTTCCCCATGAGACGGCCTCGATCTCGGCACTACACTGAAGAGGAACTCCTCATGCACTTGTTGGGCGAGGAGACCTCCGATATGGAGAAGGAGATCTCTACCCACCTTCGCGAATGCGATGAATGCGACGGGATCTTCAGGGAGTACGGCAGCCTGGTGGAACGGATTCGCACCTGGACCGTTTCAGAGGTTCCAGAAGAACTCTGGCAGGCCCAGAAGGCGGCTTTATTGGCCCGATATCGCCAGGATTTTGCGGGCGGCCGCGGCAAGGGAATCATCGCGTTCCTGCGGACGAGCCTGGAGACAGCGTGGAATTACGCATTGGAGCACCCTCTGTCGACCTTGGGTTACGTCGCAGCGGCGCTCGCATTTGCTCTTCAGCAAACCATCAGCACTTTCCGCCTGGACAGGATTCTCCCGGGAGCCAGTCAGGTTTTCGAGATCCTGAGGCAGGTTTTCTAGGAGCGGAGGGCAGCAATGGACCAGAGCGCGAAATTGAGCGGCGGCGATTTTTTCAGGGATATCCGGCTGGTGGTTACCTCGCCTGCCCGGCGCTTCGCCGTGATCCGCGAACGCGGGGCCAGTTGGGGATCCTTGCTTCTTCTCATCGCTCCCATCTATTTCGGATTGAGCTACACGGGCGGGGTCTATTTTGCCCGGGATCCGTTCCCCGGCTATTCTTTTATCCCGCCCTTGCTTGCAGCAGTCGTGGTCGTCTACCTGAAGCTGTACCTGATCCACCTTTCCGCTAGGATCCTTGAGGGCAAACGGCGCGCTGAGCCGGGGCAGGGCGCCTTTTCCGACTTGAAGGTGGTTTTCGGTTATACGGGCGTTCCCTCCATTCTGGCAATCTTGCTTGCAACAGCCCTCTTCCTGTTGATTCCGGAGGAGATGGGGTACGCCGTTCGGAACTATGGAGCTGTCAGCGTAAGCATCATGGTGGCGCTGGGCATCGCTCTCTTTATATGGAACCTGATCCTCGTCGTGCTTGCGCTCCGCACCGTCTACCCCATGCGCGACCTCAAGCTTGTGGTTGCCTTCATCCTGGGATCCGTGCTGATGGCAGTGCCGGCGATCGGCACCATGCGGATCATGTCGGCGACCAGCGTCGATATTGCTTATGTGCAGCCTATCCTTTCTGAAAGAGTCGCGCGCTTCCTGGCATCGGAACCGACCTCGGCGACCTCCCCGGCGACCAAGATTACGATTCATGTCGACCAATTGGCCTATCACCTCAGGGCTCCGGAGCGTTTCGAGCTTGTGACCTACCAGCGCAAGCATCCGAGACCCAAGGAAGGCGGTCAGGGGGGATCCCTGACCTTAGGGCCAAGTTCCGGGATTTGGAAGGAGGGGGAAGACCTTGTCGTGGCGCGCATTGTCGGTCTTCCTGGAGACAGGGTCGAGCTCGTCAAAGGAAATCTCCGGATCAACGGGCAAGCCTGGGACGAGCGCTACCTCGCACCAGAGTATCGTTCGGATGACACCCTGCCTCTGATATCTCTTGGTCCATCGGAGTATCTCGTCCTGCCCGAGAACCGGCATCTCATCGGCGAGCTGAAAGATGAGCTTGTGGTGGATCGGGATCGAATCAGCGGGCGGGAGATTACCAGCAGATGGCCGCTAGGCTGGTGGTCCTTCCGGCCCTCCATTTTTCTCCAGGCCCAACCCGCATCCAGCGCAGAAATCCCGTGAAAGTCCTGTACGCAATTCGCGCACCCAGACCAACGAAAGCTTAAATCTCTGGCTGTGATGCGTGCATAGCTCTGGAGTTTGGCTGACGGCCTCTATGCCGATTCGTTTGCCGTCTTATTGATATGAATCGACATCGGCCCACCAACTTAATTCAAGTTCCTTAGGACGGCTCATTGGCATCCGGCGCCTGTATAATAGATCGGGGCTGCAACATCAACAATTAGGGCTGAGGAGCATGATATGCCTGGGACATACAAGATCACGGAAATTGTAGGAACATCGCCCGCCAGTTTCGCCGAAGCAGCCAAGTCGGCGGTTGCGGAAGCTGCAAAGACAGTACGGCATATGGACTGGTTCGAAGTGGTACAAATGCGCGGCCGCATCAAAGATGGCAAGGTTGACGAGTTTCAGGTGATCCTCAAGGTGGGATTCAAACTCGAACGCTAGCAGATCGCTCGGCAGTATCTGGAGACCACGGAGTCGCGAATGTGCCTTCAGGCCATTCGTACACCTCCTGGCGGTTCTTTCAGACGTTTGCTGCCGCTGGACGGACGGCAAACCTTTCGGTCCGTGCGGAGTGAAGCATCCTGACAGCGGTGTACACGACTACGGTTACCACTAGCCAGACAATGTATTGAAGCGGCAGCGACTTCACGAGGTACGCTGCCAGCAGAACGCCGGGAATGCCTCCAAGCGTCAAGCCAAGCGCGGCGCGCAAGTTGTAACGTTTCGCGCGGATGAACTGAACGCTGCCCACCGGCATGAGGAAAGCGCAACTTCCCATCATGATGGGGAACGCGGCCAACGGCTGCATGCCAAGCATGTACACCAGTGCCATGCAAGGCGCGTAGAGGCCGATCCCGATAGTCATCAGCGCACCCAGCACGAAGTTGCCGAAGCAGCCGGCCCAGAGCAGATAACCATCCAGCCCCAAGCTGGCACCGCTGCCGAGCGCTGCAATGAGGTTGAGGTGTCTCAACACCATCAGCCCGGCCGCAGCCAGCAGCGCAAAACCCATGGAAATCTGGATCGTGCGGCGCGGCCAGCGCGATACGATTCCCGCACCGAGCCAGGCGCCCAGCACCGATGCCGCGATCATGATCAGGAGTGTTCGGAGACTGACTTGAACAATCGTGATGTAGATGCACGCTTCGGTGATGGTGGGCAACGCGTGGCCCACATTCAGCGTGCCGGGCACCTGTTCGTCCGGCACCATGCGCGCCAACTTGAACATGGAAGTCGTGGTGGCGAACGATCCGATGCCCAACGTGTCCAGGAAATTCGTAAAGAAACCGATGAAAGTTTGCCAGAGAGTCGGCCTGGATCGCTCTAGCCGGTATCCATCGGGGTGCTCATCGGTGCGACGGGACCTGAGCACGGCCAGCCCCCAGACCACGATATAGAGTCCAGCAATAGTGAACAGTGCGATGAGGAAGAGTGTCTTGATCATCTGTTCTGATTGTTACTCCCGGTCAAGTTCATTCCCAATGACGAGCGGCCCAAGGCGCGGTTGAGCCCTGATTTATAGGACATTCCACCTCTCCGGACAAGGAGAAATTTGCCGCATCAACGTGCTTGCTGGGACGGCGAACGGAGGGAGAACCAGCCCCGGACCGCGTAGTAAGGGATGCCGAGCAGCTCGTGAACGACGGCCTGTGTGTGTTCAAGGCCGTGATTTGTGGGTGCGATCCATTGTGGAAGGGTTTCTGGAAAGCGGGCGTCCGGTGCGATCGCTGGGATCGGCTGCAGACCCACCGGGAAAACCGGAAAACCGGGGACGCTCACCTATTTTGCGATCCACGGGTCGTGATCAGGGTTTGCCCACAACTGCAAAATAGGTGAGCGTCCCCGGTTTTCCTCGGTTCATTCGGCGAAAGCCGTTGACTGCTTGGAGGCAAGCAGCATATTAATGGCTCTTGACGGTTCCGGCTGGTGTCGCGGTAATGATCCGAAAGGTTTGGCAGCAGACGCTCAACTAAATTGATGGAACGCTTGAAGGCGAAGATCTTCACGATCTGGTGCTGGATTGGCTGCGGCCTGAGCACGGCATTCTGGGCTACGGTCTCGATTCTAGGCAGCCTGTTTTCCGGCAGCGGCCGGCTTCAGCAGTTCTGCATGCGCCGCTGGTCGCGCGATAACCTGTGGCTGAGCCGCGCTCGGGTCGAGATCGAAGGTCTAGAGCACCTCGACGCGTCGCGTCCTCAGCTTCTGGTCGCCAACCACAGCGGCCTCCACGACATTCTCGCGCTCGCGGCCTATCTCCCCATCCAGTTCCGCTGGGTGGCGAAAAAATCTCTGTTTCGCGTCCCATTCATGGGATGGCACATGCGCCGATCCGGCTACATCTCGATCGACCAGGAGAATGCGCGGGAGGGTGCAAGGAGCATCATCGCGGCCGCCAAGTTGATCCAGGAGGGAGTCAATGCGATCGCTTTTCCAGAAGGGACGCGCAGCCGCAACGGCGAGCTTGGGGACTATTATGGCGGCGCGTTTGTGCTTGCGTTGCGGACCGGCGTGCCGTTGGTGCCGGTGACACTTGAGGGGAGCTATCGCGTAATTATGCCGAAGACCCTGCAGGTCAATCCGGGCGTGATCATCCGGATCAAGATCGACACGCCTGTCGATGTGACGGGCTATGGCCGCTCCGAGAAGCGCCGGCTCATGGATGACGTCTTTCAGATCACGAGCCGAAACCTGGAGGAGCTGCGCAAGCGCCGGCGCGTTGACGAGGAGCGCGAGGATCCGGTCTTCCGCTGGATCCACGGAACACGGAGAGAGGGCGCAGGCCCGAACAAGTGAATCCACTCCTCGTTCTTTGGCTTGCCCCTGCTACGGAACTGATCCCGCAAGCCGCTTCTGCTAGAAATGAGCGCCGGGAATCCTGTATAGTAAGCTCCCGTGAATCTGTGATTTTGCCTAGTCTTTATGCAGATTGGATGAATTATGGCTTTCAATAATACTGCAGATCGAAAGAGGTCTTCCGTCCGGGAACTCCTGATGGATGCTGGCAGCTTTGTCCATCGCCACATCGGGCCGAGCGAACGGGACTGCCAGGCCATGTTGGAAATCCTGGGCCTTGCCAGCCTGAACGAGCTGATCGACAAGACCGTGCCGGCGCCGATTCGGATTCAGGCTCCGCTGCGGCTCGTGGAGGCGCGGAGCGAGTATGTCGCTCTGTCCCAGCTTCGCAAGCTGGCTTCCCGGAACAAGGTCTTCCGGTCCTATATCGGCATGGGTTACTACGACTGCATCACGCCGCCCGTCATCCAGCGCAACATCCTCGAGAACCCCGGCTGGTACACGCAATACACTCCCTACCAGCCGGAAATCGCCCAAGGACGGTTGGAGGCGCTGCTCAATTTTCAAACCATGATCGTGGACCTGACCGGCCTGCCCGTTGCGAACGCGTCTCTGCTGGATGAAGCGACGGCGGCGGCCGAAGCCATGAACATGTGCTACGCGCTGAGCAAAGAGGAACGCAATTGCTTCTTCGTTTCAGAGAAGTGTCACCCGCAGACGATCGGAGTGGTCAAGACGAGGGCGGACGCCAAAGGGATTGATGTGTTGGTCGGCGATCACGAGAGTTTCGACTTCGCCCGGCCGGTTTGCGGCGTGCTGGTGCAGTACCCGGCCAGTGACGGATCCATCTATGATTACAGCGCCTTCGTCGAGAAGGCGCACGAGGCCGGGGCATTGGCGGCGGTGGCAGCCGACCTGCTCAGCCTTACGCTCCTGAAGCCGCCGGGAGAATTCGGCGCGGACATCGCCGTCGGAACCACACAGCGTTTCGGCGTGCCGCTCGGTTACGGCGGGCCGCACGCAGCCTACCTCTCCGCCCGCGACGAGTACAAACGCCAGATGCCGGGCCGAATCGTGGGCGTGTCCAAAGACCCGCACGGGAATGACGCCCTGAGACTCGCGCTGCAGACGCGCGAGCAGCATATCCGGCGCGAAAAGGCAACGAGCAACATTTGCACCGCCGAGGTGTTGCTCGCGGTCATGGCGAGCATGTATGCCGTATATCATGGCCCGTGCGGGCTTCGGAATGTCGCCCGGCGCATTCATCTCCTGACGTCGGTCTTGGCCAAGAGTCTGGAGAAGCTCGGGTACGCAGTGGGGCCGAAGGTCTTCTTCGACACGCTCCGGGTGGAGCTGGGGACGCGGCCTCTCAGTGAGATCCTCGGCGCGGCGCGCGCGCGCAAGATCAATCTGCGGGTTTTCGGTGACACCGCAGTTGGAATCAGTCTTGATGAGACCGTTACCGTCAAAGACCTGAAAGACCTGCTCGCGGTTTTTGGCGGGAGCCCGCGACAAAAGGAGATTGATGAGCTGGCGAAGGCGGAAGACGTGTCCTACGCTGCGCCGCTGGCGCGCACGAGCAGCTACCTGACGCAGGCGGTTTTCAACCGCTACCACTCCGAAACGGAGCTGCTGCGGTACATGCGCCGCCTCGAGGCCAGGGATCTTTCCCTCACGGCCTCCATGATCCCGCTTGGTTCCTGCACCATGAAGCTCAACGGGACCGCCGAGATGTGCCCGGTGAGCTGGCCGGAATTCAGCAAGATCCACCCGTTCGCGCCGCTGGATCAGGCCGCCGGCTATCAAGCGCTGTTCGGCCAGTTGGAGAAGTGGCTGTCTGAGATCACCGGCTTCGCAGGGATTTCGCTGCAGCCGAACGCGGGCGCGCAGGGCGAATTCACCGGATTGCTTGTGATCCGCAAGTATCTCCAGAGCCGCGGCGAAGGAAATCGCAACGTATGCCTGATCCCCCATTCCGCCCACGGCACGAATCCCGCGAGCGCCATCATGGCCGGGTTCAAAGTGGCGGTCGTCGATTGCGACGAGATGGGCAACGTAGATGTCGCCGACCTCCGATCGAAAGCGGAAGCTCATGCCGCCGATCTCGGCGCGTTGATGGTCACGTATCCTTCGACCCACGGCGTGTTTGAGGAAGCGATCAAGGACATCTGCTCGATTGTGCACGCGCTCGGAGGCCAGGTGTACATGGACGGCGCCAACATGAATGCTCAGGTCGGCCTGTGCCGTCCCGCCGACGTCGGCGCCGACGTCTGTCACCTCAACCTGCACAAGACCTTTTCCATCCCGCACGGCGGCGGCGGTCCTGGCATGGGGCCGATCGCGGTCGCACCGCACCTGGTTCCTTTTTTGCCCCGTCACCCTGTGGTTGCAGTGGGCGGCGAAAAGGGAATCGGCCCGGTTTCGGCAGCTCCGTGGGGGAGTCCGAGCATCCTGCCGATTTCATGGGTTTATATTGCGCTCATGGGATCGAAAGGGCTCACGGAGGCCACCCGGTATGCCATTCTCAACGCCAACTACATTGCGAAGCGGCTCGATCCTTACTACCCGGTGCTTTACAAGGGCGCATATGGCATGGTTGCACACGAGTGCATTCTCGATTTGAGGCCGCTGAAGAAGAGCGCCGGAATCGAGGTGGACGACGTTGCCAAGCGTCTGATGGACTATGGGTTTCATGCCCCTACGGTGTCTTTCCCGGTTGCCGGCACCATGATGGTGGAGCCGACGGAAAGCGAATCGAAAGAGGAGCTGGATCGGTTTTGTGAGGCGATGATCGCCATCCGCAGGGAAGTCGAGGAGATCGAGCAGGGGAGGATGGACCCGAACGACAATCCGCTGAAGAATGCGCCTCACACAGCCAAAGCGCTTTTGTCGAAAGAGTGGACCCATCCGTATTCCCGCCTCGAGGCGGCCTATCCTGCAGCAGCCACCCGTGAAAACAAGTTCTGGCCTGCAGTAGGCCGCGTGGACAGCGTGTACGGCGACCGCCACCTTGTTTGCAGTCTTGCGCCTGCGAAGGAGAATTGAGCGGGGACGTAAACTGCCGGTTGGGATTTAGGTCAAAGAAAAAGCCCTGCACGGAACTGTTATTGATTTCGAGTCCGATCAGCTCCCGGACAACTCCTGAAGATACTCTTCGTACTCCTGTGCGCTGAGCATCTCTTTGAGCTCTTCCGGATTGGAGATGCGGAGCTTGATCATCCAGGCCTTTTGATGAGGGGACTCATTGACGAGCTCCGGGCTGTCCTCCAGCTTGGTGTTGACCTCGATGACTTCGCCGCTGACGGGGCTGAACACTTCCGAAACTGCCTTGACCGATTCGACGGAGCCGAACGGTTCGGCGGCATCAAAGGTGTCTCCTACTTCCGGAAGATCGACATAGACTACGTCCCCGAGTTCATGCTGGGCGTAGTCGGTAATGCCCACGATTCCCACATCTCCTTGGACGTGAATCCACTCGTGATCCTTTGTGTACAGGTTTTCCTCGGGGTACATAGGGTAAGCCTCCGCTCTGGCTGAATTCCTGGACCCGCGCACGGGCTGACTTACGACTTTGTCACTTCCCTGCAAAATGGCAGGAGAGCAATCCGGGCCTCAGCTCGCTCTCTGCGACTCACAACATGGAACTCGGTCCCACGAAGTTTCCCTTTTTGCTGAAGTCCTGCCAAAAGAGGAAAAGTGCATGCGGAATCTAACACTCTTATTGGGGAGAGTCAAGCCACAATGTACTTTCCAAAACCATGGAAAACACAAGGGTTACAGTTATGTTCGCCCGTCTGCGGGAATCGCGCAGGCATTGTCATTGAGCCACGAGGAGTCATGAGTCAGAAGCAAGAAGCCAGAATCAAAGAAACGCCAGATCGTCGAGCTCCTAATCAGACCGACTTCACTCAGAGCTACACCGCAGGCGGAGCCATCCTTGCCGGTCGGGCCTTATTCTAGCTTCTGGCTCCTCTTCGCAGGAAAGCGGAGATCAGAATAAATGGAACTTGGAGGGACCGAAGGAGTATACAGAATAAGGTTACGTTGTGAAGATTTTACGTTTCTTGATTGCGAGCTGCCTCTTATGGGCGGCTCCCGACCTGTTTCCTCAGACTCAGCCGCGGCCAACGATCCGGAGCGTTCAGATCGCGGGGAACGTACGCATTCCGACTGCGACGATCCTTCATGACATTTCCGCTGCGCCCGACAAGTTGTATGACGAAGCCGAGGTTCGCGGCGACTTGCATCGGCTCTATGCGCTTGGAGTATTTCAAACGATTGATGTTCTGACTCAGGATGCCGGTGAAGGGCGAGTCGACGTGATCTATCAACTGCGCGAGCAGCCTTTCGTTTCCGAATTCGTCATCGAGGGCGTGAGTTCTGCCGAGGAAGCCCAGATTCGCCGTCTGCTGGAAAAAGAAAAGCTCCTCCTGCAGCCGTCGGCGCCATTCAATCCTGCAGTTGTGAACAAGGCAGCAGGTTTCGTGCGCGCCTATCTGCGCGCGCGCAAGTACCCTTTCTCGGAAGTGCGCGCGTTGACGGAGGATGGCAAGGGAAATACTGCCCGCGTGCTTCTCAGCGTTCATCCTGGTCCGCGCCTGGATATCGGCGAGGCGCGTTTCAGCGGCAACCACTCAGTCCCCTCCGCCGAGTTGCTGAAGCAGATGAAGCATTCGCGGCCGGCCCCATTTTATGCGCGGTGGACGAGCCAGGGCGTTTACGCGCCCGAGACCGTCATCGCGGACTTGGAAGACCTGCGTCATTATTATCAGTCGCGAGGTTTCGCGACAGTCCGCGTCGGCGAACCGCAGTTGCTCGTCAGGAGTTTTGAAGGGCATTGGTGGATGCCCATACCGAAAATGTTCGGATCGAGCCAACGGCTCGTGCTTCTGATTCCGATCACCGAAGGGCCCCGCTTCAAGCTGGCATCAGTGGAATGCGAAGGCGACGCGAAGTTTGCCGCCTCCCAAGTGACGAAGATCCTCGCGACCGTCAAGGCTTCCGACGCATATGACTATCTGCGGCTCGAAGCGGCGCGTCAGGAGATGGTCGACGCTTTAGGGCATGCCGGCTACGCCCTGGCAGATGTGCAACTCGAGCAGACCGTCGACGAAACCACCCGTGCCGTTCATGCTTTGTATCGGATCTCTGCCGGCGACCCCATCGCCATCGGCAGGATCGATTTCGAGGGGAATACGCGAGTAAGAGACAGGTTTCTCCGCCGTGAAATAGTGCCGCGCGAGGGAGAAGTCTTTGATTCGGCGAAGCTGGATGAGAGCATCAAGCGCCTTAACCGCAGCGGGATGGTCAAGGAAATCCAGCGTTCTGACGTATCCCTGAAGATGAATGAAGAGACTGAGGCGCTGGACGTTACATTCAGGGTCAAGGAGAAGGACCGGCAAGGCGTCTACGGCACGGGCGGAACTGGCGGCATCGGAGGAGGATATCTCGGGATTATATACAACGCGTTCGATGTGCTCGGTCTGGGCGAATCGCTCTCGCTGCGGCTGGACGGCGGAGCAGCGCGATCCAATGTGCTGCTCGACATTGTAGGCAACCGTTTCCTTGGTTTTCCTTTCACTCTGGGCCTCTCGGTTTTCAATCGGCTCACCAACTTCAACGTTGCAAATGTCGTGCCGAATGCCACCACCCTGGTCGGTGTCCTCAAACACCGCTCCGCGGGCGTGCGTCTGTCGGGAGCTTATCCGGTGACTCCCAAGGCGCAGGTCGGTCTGGGCGCCCAGTTTGAAAGACTTTCGGTGAGCGGGGACGCTGCAGCCGAGGCCACAGGCAATTTGAACACGGTACAAGGAAGAACCGACCTTTCGCCCTCGTTTGTCTTCGACTCAACTACTGGGAGTGGACCTGGGATGCGGGGCGCGCGTTTCGCTGCCGTCAATTCTTGGTCCGGCACAGTATTCCTGCGAACGATCGACACAACCTCGCAATCTTTCCGCTTTTCCCAATACGTTGGCGATCCGGTCACGAACGGAAGAAACTCCTTCGCCTTTCATCTCCAGGCTGCGGTAACCCGTCCGCAGAACGGGATACCGCTCACGCTCGATCGACGTTTCTTCCCCGGTGATGAGATTGTGCGCGGCTTCAGGCGCGGGAGTTTGTCGCCCTGGGCCTATGATGCAGACTCCCAGCCGCCGGTGCTTCCGGTGGGAGCCGACACGGTGCTGGGATTTTCGGCGGAGTACCGCGTCCCAATCCAAGGACCGCTGAGCGCTACTGCATTCCTAGACCTGGGATGGAGCGGCGTGTCGCAGAAGAAAATCAACCTTGGCACGACCACCAGCCTGATCGAAGGAACCAACCGGCTGCTGCGCGCCTCGGTCGGCGGGGAGCTGCGCTTGCAGCTTCCGGTCATCCGCCAGCCCGGCCGCTTGATCTTTTCTTATAATCCCCTGCGGCTCGACAAGATCATTCAGAGCGGCGGCTCGCCATTGCGTCTGGCCGACCCGCGCGGCACGGTCCACTTCGCCCTCGGTGACATATTCTGAAGAATCCAGAGCGATGAGACACCGGAAACGCACGAAGAATCTTCGTGTGTTTCGTGCGCATCACGGCTAATCTCATCGGTTTGGCTTCGGAGGAACCGTAACCTTGCCGGGATCCGTGTCGACGCAGCGCCAGATATTCCTCTTCTGGGTTCCACTTGCGGCTAGCTGGCTGCTGATGTGCGCCGAAGTGCCGGTGCTGCAAGCCGCGATCGCTCGTCTGTCGGATATGCAGACGCAACTGGCGGCGTTCGGCATCATCACCAGCCTGGAGATTGCGATCGAGAGCCCCGTCATCATGCTGCTCGCCACCAGCACGGCGCTCTCTACCAGCCGCCGAAACTACCTGGCGTTGCGTCGGTTCATGATCTGGACCATCACTCTGGAGACGGGGGTCGCGCTCGCGGTGGCTTTCACTCCCCTGTACGATTTGATTGTCCGGTCTCTCATGGGAATCCCGCCGAACATTGCCGACGCCGCCCGGCCGGGCATGGGAATCATGACGCTTTGGACGGCGGCGATTGGTGTGCGCCGCTTCTACCAGGGAGTCATGATCCGCTACGGCCGGACACGCTTGATCGGATACGGCACGATCTTGCGGCTGTGTTCATCCGGAGGGACGGGGATTCTGCTGGCGCTGATTACCCGTCTGCCGGGCGTCTATGTCGGAAGCATCGGGCTGATGGCCGGGGTCTTGATGGAGGCATTGTTCGTCTCTTGGGCTGTCCGGCCTACAGTCAGCCGGATTCTGGCGGACGCAGAAGAGCACAGCACGGACGCCCTGAGCGTGCGGGACGTTCTTCGCTTCCACGCGCCTTTGGCGGCGACGTCGCTGCTCACCCTCTTTGCCCAGCCGCTCATTGGCGCGGCGCTTGCGCGCATGCCGGATCCTGAGGAAACCCTCGCTGCATGGCCGGTCGTTTGGGGCATCCTGTCGATTTTTCGGAGCCCAGCGTATGCCTTGCCGGAAGCCGTCATCGCTCTTGTCACCAGGCATCATCTCCAAGTAGCGGTCCGAACATTCTGCCGCAGGACAGGCATTGCGTCCTCCATTGCAATGCTGCTGCTGGCGGCAACGCCGCTCCTGGATCTCTATCTGCGATATATCGCGGGCCTCCCGGCCCATCTCTCCCGCTATGTGATCCCCGGAATGCTGCTCGGCCTGGCGCTGCCCTTCATAAACTCGATCCACAGTTGGCTGCGCGGCCTGCTGGTGGCAGCCCATGCCACGAGCGCCGTCTACTGGGGGATGGGGCTCAACCTCGCTGTAACCGCTGCCCTGGTTATTGCCGGCGTGTTCTTCCGCACGCCCGGAACTGCGACTGCCGCGGCCGCACTGACCGCAGCCTTCACTTCAGAGATCTATTACATGCGCCGCGCCTGCAGACTCTGCCGGGTGCCGCTGCGCCCAGCGCCTGATCAGCGCGCGACCTCATAAACACAGTATTGGCTCAATCAGATTCTCGGCTGGGAATCGAGGTTTCCAGGCCGGACATGCTTGGCTAACCTTCCAAGGATCTCAATACCATCAGCCGCCTTGGCCTTTTTGAGATCGTTGCTGCTGCTCGGCTCTCAAGGAGCGAAACCGGCGTAGCGTTTCCTGCAGAGCCTCCACCATGCGGATCTTTTCAGGCCAGGAGAGGCGCGCACGGTTCTTTTGCCACTCCGCCTGTCGCTCAAGCAGATGCTGGCTGTCACTCATCTCGCCGCCGATAGATCGCAACTCGCCCGGCCGCGATCGTTTTCTCTTCAAACGAACCACGGAGACCGCAAAGACTTCAAAGAACCAAGAGATAAAGGGGCTTTGGCTGCCAGGAGTGGCAGCCAAAGCCTATTTCGGACGTACTATCCGTCGTAATCGTGTGCAATCAGAGGATCTTTGCGGTCTTGGAGGTCTTTGTGGTTCCAAAGGGATTTGGGCGTTTGGTATGCAGTGTCTGAATCGCCGCAGCCGCAAAAAAATAGAGTAGCGCCTGTACGCCATCTGCATCTAATATTTTATTTTTATGATTACGGAACCTGACTGCTCTCTATGATCAATCCCAAGATCACTGCAGTATCGATCGCGCTTTGCCTCGCTCCGCTGTTGGCGAGCTGCAAACCAGCTCCTCCGGAGACGGCCGGCGGCGGTTCGTCCGACAGGACGGTCGTCTCAGCGCAAGCTCGGCAGCCGTCCTCGAGTTCAGGTGGGGCGTTCCTGCAATCGGCGGCGGACAGCGTGGTTGTCGATGCGCTCGGACGGCGCCTGGGATTTCGGGAGCCGCCGCGCCGGATCGTGTTGCCTGGGAAGGCAGTTTTCACTACCGCCGACGCGATCCATATGTTTCCAGGCGCCGGAAAAAGAATCGTTGCCGCCGGCATGGGAGACCAAGGCGGCGCCCGTTTCGTTTTGCTGATCGATCCGGACATTGCAGCGAAGGCAATTCTGACAGAGGGATCTGGCCCGGAGCAGATAGCCGCTTTCAAGCCCGACCTCGTCATTCTCAAGAGCTATCTGGCGCAGAGTCTCGGGAATCCAATCGAGACTTTAGGCATCCCCGTTCTTTATGTGGATTTTGAGACCCCCGATCAGTACTTCCGCGATTTGCAAACCCTAGGACAGTTGTTGGGGCAGCGCGAGCGGGCCGCCGAACTGGTTGACTACTATCGCGGATCAATTCAAAGAGTTCAGAGGAATCTGCAGGGACTGGAGGAAAGACAAAAGCATCGCGTCCTGCTGCTGTATTACTCCGACCGAGACGGGAATGTGGCTTTCGCGGTTCCGCCCGTTTCATGGATTCAAACCAAAATGACCGAGGCGGCAGGTGGCATCGCGGTGTGGAAAGATGCCAATCCGGGCCAAGGCTGGGCCATGGTTACCCTTGAGCAGATCCTGGCCTGGGATCCGGATGCCGTTTTCTTGATTTCGTATTGGCGCAATCCGCAGGATGTGGTCCGCGGCCTGCAATCCGATCCGACCTGGAATCAGCTGAGGGCCATGAAGACCCGGAGAGTGTATGCCTTTGCAGGCGATCTTTACAGTTGGGATCAGCCCACCCCCCGCTGGATTCTCGGGCTGATCTGGATGGCCAAGAAACTGTACCCGGAACGCTTCGCTGATGTTGATATCATGGCCGTGGCAGAAGATTTCTACCGTGTAGCGTACGGTCTCGATAGTTCTTTCTTCAAAGAGAAAATCCGCAAGACCTTCAAAGGGGATCTGCCTTGAGCAGGGAACTTGTGGTATCTCGTGACACCCAGGTGGTCGCCCGGGGCATTTGGGACACCCGGCGCCGGCGCATGTTGGCGGTCCTGGGGATCGGGCTGGCCGCACTATTCCTTTTCTCTTTGCTCGTCGGACGCTATCGCACCTTGCGCATGCTTACTGGAGGTCAGATATTTTCGGACGAGCTGTCACAGAGCCTGATCCTGAATCTCCGACTCCCGAGAGCTTTGGCAGCGGCTCTGCTGGGAATGTCATTGGCGGCGGCCGGCATGGTCTTTCAGACCATCTTCGCGAATCCGCTGGTTGAACCGGGTTTTCTCGGGGTGTCGCAAGGAGCGGCGTTTGGAGCAGCCCTTTGCATCGTCTGTTTCGGAGGCGCCGGCTGGCTGGTGCAGGGAGCGGCTGCGCTTTTCGCGTTCATTGGGCTTGGCGCATCGTATTTGCTGGCGCGCAACATTCGATACGGCGGCTGGGTGCTGCGCCTGGTGATGGCCGGGATCGCAGTTTCGGCGCTGTTTTCTGCCGGCCTCGGAATTCTGAAATACGTCGCCGATCCCCTGCGCCAGTTGCCGGAGATCACATTCTGGTTGCTTGGAGGACTCTCCGGGATTACCTGGCCGCGAGCGCTCGCCATCCTGCCGCTTGTGGTTCTGGGTTTAGGAGTCATGCTCGCGATGCGTTGGAGGCTCAACCCGCTGTCTCTGCCTGCTGAGACGGCTTTCTCCTTGGGAGTTGCGGTGCGCCGCGAGCGGCTGCTGCTGCTGGTGGCCGCGGTCGTGCCCACGGCCGCTGTGATTTCCGTTGCCGGCATGGTCGGCTGGGTGGGACTCATTGTTCCGCACATCGCCCGCCGCATCTTCGGGGCCGACACGCGCTACGCTTTGCCTGCCGCCCTATTGATGGGAGGCCTGTTCACATTATTCTGTGACGACTTGGCCCGCATGCTGCTCGCGGGAGAAATACCTCTCGGAATCATCACCTCGCTGGTTGGCGCGGTGACATTTCTCATCCTGATGATGCAGAAAGGCATCAGCGTTCAGCGAGGAGAATCCAGATGATGCGGTTCGATCATGTCAGCTTTGGCTACCGCCCCGGCCCGCCGCTGGCCTTGCAAGAGGTCTCGCTCGACATTGTGAAGGGCGGCATCACGGCGGTTCTCGGACCCAATGGCGCCGGCAAATCCACCCTGCTGTTCCTGGCGCTGGCCTGGCTCCAACCATCTTGCGGGCGGATCCTTTTGGACGGTTGCTCGCTTGGGAGGTACTCGCGGCGTGAAATGGGCCGGCTCATGGGACTTGTGCCCCAGCGCGAGCACATCCCATTTGAATACTCTGTGCTCGAATATGTCCTTCTCGGGCGTTTGCCGTATCTCGCGCCGCTCGAGCAACCCGGGGAGAAGGACTACGCGGCGTCGCTCGCGGCGCTGGAACAAGTCGGCCTGAGTCAATTCGCGAATCGTTCTGTGCTCAGGCTGAGCATAGGAGAAAGGCAGTTGGTGCTGATCGCGCGTTCGCTGGCCCAACAACCTCGTTTGCTGCTCTTGGACGAGCCGACCTCGCATCTCGATTTGCATAACAAATCCCGTTTGGTGGCTTTGCTGAGACAGCTCCAGGCCCAGGGCGTGACCATGGTCATGACTACCCATGAGCCCGAACTGGCTTCGGCCCTCGCTTCCGCCGTGGTGTTGATGAATGAAGGCAGAGTGCTGTTCTGCGGGCCCACAGACGAAGCACTGACCACAGAGCATATGAGCCTTCTGTACCGATTGCCGGTTGAAGTGGTAACGGTGGCGCGCCGGAGGATTGTCTTGTGGTGACTCCGCAAGTGATGGCAAAGCGCTGGATTATTACCGGCGAGCGAGGAGTCGGCAAAACCACATTCTGCCGAAAGCTCGCAGAAGAGGCCGGCACATCAGGCTGGGATGTGGCAGGGCTCCTCTCTTTGCCACGCTGCGAGGGCGGGGTCAAGACCGGGATCGAAATCCTGGACTTGCGCGCGGGAGCATCTCGGATGCTGGCTTCTGCGCGGCCTGACGAGCTCGAGGGCTTCCGCTTTTGCGGTTGGATCTTCAGTGAGGCGGCGCTGGAATGGGCGAACAGAGTACTCCGCCATGCGACGCCCTGTGACCTGTTGCTGGTGGACGAAATCGGTCCGATGGAGTTGGAGGAAGGCAGAGGCATGACTGCATGCTTTCAGGAACTGCAGAGTGAAGCGTACCGCCTGGCGATCGCCGTAGTTCGGCCGGCGTATGAAGAGCGCTTCCGCCTGTCCTGGAAAGGCAGCGCGACGATCGCGATCGCTTCGCCGGCGCAGGCGTTCGAGTTGGCTGAAAAGTTTTGGGAGGAGTTCAAGCAATAAAGTTGGCACCTCACATCTTTTTGCCCAAAGGATAAAGATCCTTGGGAATGTTTTTGTATGGGATCGTCGAAAGGTCGGCGGGGCCGAGCCCGGGCGCATCCACTTCGAAGATCGCGCCGGCCAGGCCGTTTTCGTAGTAGCCCCGCCGGAAATGCACGCGGGACTTGAGGACGATGATGTCGAGATCTGCGAGGTTGATTCCCAAGGGTGGGAAGATGCTGGTATCGGTGGCCTCATGCAACAGTGGCGTCAGAATGACCCGGTTATTGTCGCCGAAATGGAGCACGACCACCCGGTCGAAGTGCGCGTACCTTCCCAGGAAATCGACTTTCGCCGTGAGCTTGACCGGATTCCCGGAAAACTGATCGGCATAGCCTCCCACACTCACTGTGACCATATCGCCCACTTTGGCCTTGGACGCGATCTCATTGACTGCCTTTTCGTCGGCGAGGGTGGTGATGCAGAAGTTCCTGGCGCCCTGGCGGATGAGTTCTTCCAGGATGTGGGTTGAATTGCCGGTGCGGTCGGCGTGGTCTGCAATGACCACGGGTTTCTTTCCCGCCTTGGCCGCCGCGATTGCCAGCGCCACGCCTTCTCTGGTCTTAGGAAGCTTCCTGCCTGCGAACCGCTCGCGGACCCTCCAGATGTAACCCGACATGTCGTCTGCGATCTGGTCCGCCAGCTTCTGATCGTTGTTGGTCACCACCATGACCGTCGCCCCGACATCGGGGACGTCCGCATATGCAAATCCGAAGGCGACGGAGACGAACGCGTCCATCGTTCTGTCCTCCCACTTGCGCGCGCGCTCCATGATGTCCATTGCCGGGGACATGTCGGTTCCCTGAAACACGCTGGGAGTGATAACGCCCGGCTTGCGCGTTGCCATCGTCGGCTTGTAGGTTCCGCGAATGGTACGGATCAAAATGCGCGCGGCGCGCTCTCCCTGGAGGGCGGTGTCGTAATGCGGGTAACGCTTGACGATAAAGACAGCGTTGGCCGCGTCAGACAGTTCGTGATCTTCATTCGCGTGAAGGTCGAGCGTGATGAAGATCGGAATCTGTCCCACGGCGCGTCGCATGCGGCGCACGATCTCCGCCTCCGCTTTAGGCACGCCCGTGACCGCCATGGCCCCGTGGAGAGCGAGATACAGGCCATCAAGGTGGCCGGCCTGCTTCAGGTCCTCTGCCATGCCGTTAGTGTACTTGTCGAAAGCCTCCTTCGTTACCCAGCTTCCCGAAGATCCGCCCTTGGCATTGTGCGGCGAGTAGATGCCGACGAGTTCTACGCCGTCGTATTCTCGGGCTGCGTCCACGAAGCCGCCAATGTACTCGCCCTGGCGAAGCACTTCGTCTCCGCGCATCGGAGGGCCGTAATACTCCCACTCGGCGACGCCGGTCGGTTGCGGGCAGAAAGTGCACGTCTCGTGCGAAAAGGTGGCGACGGCGATTCGGATGTGGGGCTGAGCCGTTGGTGCAGAGCCTTGCGCGCATCCGGACATAATCGAACAGAGGCCGAGAACCAGCATCACGGTCAGCAGCGCCTGCAGTTTCATGGCGTCCTCCTTTCAGCGTGTGTTTTTATAGACTTTGCCGCCCTTCATCACGAACACGACGCGGCGCAAAGCCGTAATGTCCTGGAGAGGGTTTCCCTGGACCGCAACGAGGTCGGCCTCCATGCCGGGAGCGATCGACCCAATCTTGTCGCCCATATTCAACGACTGGGCTGCGAGCGATGTCATGGCGATGATGGCAGCCATAGGATCCTGGCCGCCCTTCTGCACCCTGTAGATCAGCTCCTCAATATTGCGGCCGTGCGCGCCCGCCACCGCATCCGTTCCGAACACGATCTTGAGGTTCTTGATGGACAAGGCGGTTTTGAACATGGCGAGATCGATCGGAATCGCCTTCTCCATCGCAGCGAACCCGGCGTCATCGTAGTTGCCGATCCCCTGGTAGTGTTCGCGGTTTTGGAGGTAGTTTTGCTTGACCAGGCCTATGTTCGGGTCGAAGTAGGTCCCGTGGTCAGCGAGCAACTGCAGCACCTCTTTGCTGACAAAAGTGCCGTGCTCGATGCTCGTGCATCCTGCCAGCACACAGGCTTTGATTTCCGGGTCGCTGTAAGCGTGCACCAGGGTTCGCATCCCCTGCGCGTTGGCTTCTCCGCAAGCCGCTTGAATCTGCTCGTCGCTCATGGTCCGGCCGCCGCCCTCGCGAATGCTCTTCGATACGAAGATCTTGATCAAGTCAGCGCCATTTGCCTTCATCTGCTTGACATAATCGCGGATCTGAGCCGGAGTCATGTTTGCATTGGTGAGCTGCCCCAAGGAACTGAGCACTCTCGGGCCCGGCAGGACACCGCGCGCGATAACGTCACGAATATCTTTGTCCATGGCATCGCCGACGCACTGAACGGTCGTGAAGCCCCCCATGAGGGTTGCATAAGCGTTTTCCGCGGTGAACGCCATGGTCAGGGATTGACCCCTGTCTCTGGTAGCGAAGCGCCCGTCAAGGCCGAAGTGCCACGTCAGGTGAACGTGGGTGTCGATCCAGCCCGGCATAACCGTCAGGTTCTGAAAATCGTATGTGATCGTGCTGCCCGTTGCGGGCACGATGCGCGATCCTTGGATCTGAATGAAGGTGTTGTGCGTCACGCCCCCCTTGCCGTCCAGCAGCGTGCCGGCACGAATGACGATCGGCTTTTCCTGAGCCATGCACAGGGAAGCCGCGATGGTAATGCCGCAGAGCAGCCACGGAATGGATTTCATTTTTCCCTATCCTTTGGTCAAAGCAACGGATGTTTTCGCAAAGTTGGCCCCAAGATAGGTGTTTCAAGGAGCAGTTGCAACGAAAAATCATGATTTGTGAAATCTGCCACTGGCGACCCAGAGAATAGGCAGGTACTATTAAGAAGAGCTACAATTTTGCTTGGTGGAAATCAGTGACTTGAACGTCAGTTCTTTTGGAGGATGGCGATGTATAAACAAAGCGCGCTTCTGGTCATCGGTCTGTTGCTTGCCGGTTTCCTGGCATGCGGCAGGGCAAAAAAGGAAGAATCTCAGACCCAAAGCCAAGCTGCTCCACCGACCCAAAATGCAGTCGCGCAGCAGCCTCCTGCCCAGCAAGCTGCGGTCCAAGCCCAGCCGGCTGAACCTGCCCCCAAACAAGAGGCGGCACCTCCAGTGCGGACTAAAGTCGCGAAGGTTGCTCCTCGACAAGCCGTGTCACCGCAAGCGACTGCACCTGACGCAGAATCCAAGACTGCGGCGCCGGCGGCCCCCAAGGTGCCCGGGGTGACGCCTGCGACCACGGCGGAAGCCGCGCCCAAGCCGGCCGTCGAGGCGCCGGTAGTGGTCGCTCCGCCGCAGCCGCAGACTATAGTGGTTCCATCCGGCACCCGCTTCGAGATTCGACTGATCGAACCTATCAACTCCGCAGAGAACAAGTCTGGCGACAGTTTTAAGGCCACGTTAAACCAGGACCTGGAGGTAGACGGGAAGGTAGTCGTGCCGCGAGGCAGCACGGTCATGGGAAAGCTAATGGACGTGCGGCAGCCGGGACGGGTTGAAGGTCGCGCCGCCCTGTCGATAACCCTTACTCAGATCACTGTAGGGAAGGTATCGTACCCGATCCAGACCAACACCCTTTCTTTTGAGGCTGAAAAAACCACAAAGCAGGACGCCACCAAGGTCGGCATAGGCGCGGGCATAGGCGCGATCATTGGCGCGATTGCCGGCGGAGGGAAGGGCGCAGCCATTGGGGCGGCCGTCGGCGGCGGAGCCGGCACGGCAACGGTTCTGGCCACGAAGGGCAAGGATGTGAAGTTCGAGCCCGAGGAGCGATTCAGTTTCGTGCTCCAGCACGAACTCGGAATCAAGTTCTAAACACGGCAGTCTGGCATGCGCGAAGGGGGCATTCCACTCTTCCAGTTCTTCTAGCGCTCCTCGCGGTCTGCGCAAGGCCACGCTTTGGGCTGCCCGCCTGGGCCGGGGGATCGCGTGCGTATTCGTTGTCAGTGGATGCGCCTCATCCGCTGGGGGGATGCAGCAGCGCGCCCTCACTTCACTCGGGCGCGCACATCAACCTCAATCCACGTGTCGGCATCCGCATCGCGGGAGTTGCGAATCCCGATGATATGGTACAAGCCCTTCCTGGTGTCAGCTCCGACAAAAATCGCGATGCTTTGCTGCGGACCCAGGGCCCAGTTTCTGACCGGCGGCATCAGCTCGCCGTCGAGCGTATACAGCATGTCTACCATGCGCGCCTTCAGACCGATTACCCGATAGTGCAGTGCGTCTCGGCCCGCTACGGCTTCGCTCGGTGTGACCACCAGGCTGACATAGTCGAGTTTCCGAAATACCGGCGTGCGGGCACACGCGGGTACGGTATTCCTCTTGTCCGGTTCGCTGGGCGCAGCCACGCCGCAGAGATAACCCCGGATGCCGACAGGAGAACCGATCTCCCGGCACGAGCGGTCGTCCAGCTTCCGTCCATAATAGGAAGCTTCGAGGCGCGCCCGCCCGGCCTCCGCAGCGCTGGCGAGGAGGACATAAGTGTGCGAGGCGTCATACCGCGCCAGCAGGCCACGGATTCGCTCGTCCAGTTTGGCGTTTCGCCCCGGGAAATAGAGGTTCGAAGAAATTCTCACGAATCGCGTGCTCGCGGGAAAGGAAGGCACGATGTAGGATGTCGGTTCGTTGCCTACCATCAGCACGACGCTTTTGTCCAGATCCCGAACCGATGGAATCTCGACCTTGAGAAACCCGTCATTGAACTCCTGCCGCCCAAAGTCGGTCGGGATCACGTTCGCGCAAATAATGAGATCCAGGCTGAGAGAGATCGCGAGCACGAGCAGCCTCCTCCGGATCAAAGCGGCCAGCGAGAGCGCGATGAAAGCGGGTGCGAGCAGTTCCAGGACAATCAGGTAACGATAGATGGAAAAGAGGTGCTGCCAGGCGACATAGGAAATTGCAAAAAACGCGGTGAGAAACATCAGGCAATGGTTGGGCTGCTGGATCCCATTGCTCCCTAAGTCGGCGCGGCGCTTCCTGATAAAGCGGAACATTCCGACGCCGGCCAGCAAAATGACCGCAACATAACACAGAGCCAGTCGTATGTCCCTGAACTCGATTTCGCATACCAGACTGTTCGTTCTTGCGAAAAAGAACGGATAGAAAAGGGCCTGCAGCCAGGTTCGAGGCAGGAACCTGGCGTCCATGGTGTTGTGCAGCTCGTAGAAGGGAGAGCGGAAGATAGCGTTCAGGTGGGGGAAAACGGGATTCCGGAATTCGCGGTATAGATTGAGCCCCCAGATTCCGTATGCGGCAACGAATCCCAACGCCAGGCCGCCATAGAAAGTTGCCACCGGACGCACGCGCTTCCGCAGCGGGGCGGGGAAGGCAAGTGGGAGGGAAGCCGCGATTGCCGCAGCGTAAATGAAAACGGTCAACTTGAGGCCCAATGCAATCCCAATCATCAATCCCGCCACACAGAGCGGAATCAGGGAGCTCCGCCGGCTGTCTGATAGCAGATAGCGCAAGATCAGCAGCAGGCCGGCCAACGTCAGAAGGCTGGTCAGGTTATCGCCGAATGTGGTGCCAAGCTCCATGATGGTCACGGTTCCGTAAAAGCCGGCGAGCGCATTGCCCAGGCTCAGCAGATGGCGATAAGCCTTTTGCCAGCGCCGGAACAAAGCCTGCGAGATCTGGAACACCAGATAGAGATTCAGCCCCTGGAGGGCTCCCAAGATTGCTGCCGCCAACTTGCTCGGCAGATGATTCAGCATCAGATAAGTAAACACATGAAGGAGCGGGTTAAAGAAGCTCTGCATCTGCGCGGGGGCAAGATCGTAGTTGAGCGGTTTATGGAGAAAGGCGAAGCCGCTGTAGAAGTGGTAATTCAGAAGGTCCCAGCTTATGTCCTGACCGAGCTTGACGGCAAAGTATGCCGGCGTCGCCATCGACAGAAACAAAAGGAGCCGGTACGGGCCGGAAGATCTTTCCTGGTCGCAGGAGTCAGTCTCGCCGGCATAGAAAAGTCTGCGTGTGGCTAGAGAAAACCGATTTGCTTTCATCCGTACTCACTATGGATCTGCTTGCCCGAATCGACGAATTAAAAAATATAGCGCAAGAGTTGCGATTTCGACACACGAAAGAACACGGCCCGATCATTCTTGACTTGGCACGAAGAGAGAGGGAATCGGTGGTATTGCCGCTGCCGTAAAAGAGAAACCTGAGATTGCCATTCTGATTTCCTGATACAACGAAGAGCTCACGATCGGCAAGGTCGTCCAGGATTTTCGTGCCCAACTGCCGGATGCTTCCGTCTGCGTCGCTGACAACTGCTGCACCGATTTTTCTCGCATGAACGCAGATGATGATCGGCGTTCATCTATGGTTTCGGTTCGATGACGATGTCACGCCAGTTCAACCAGTCGGCTACCGTTTTCTTTCCCGGATCGTTATAGCATTTTAAGATTAGATCTGCCTCCTCATTCTCAAAGGGCTTAAGATCGATGCTGACTTCCTTCCAAAGCAAGCTCTTCCTCTTGGAGTCCGGTTGCATGTAAGCGCGGTAGACCACGGACTCTCTTCCCTGGGAGCGCAGCACCGCTTCTGCCCAGCCGCCGTCTCCCTGTTCGAACATCCATGAGACATCAAATAGCAGCCGCGAACCGCCGGGAATCTTATGCAGGGGACAGATAACAGTAGAGCCGCCGATCTGAGTCAGGATTTCCTTTCCGGGAGTGGGAAAGAAAACCGGAGCACCCGTAGGAGTGTCGAAGTGCTGGTAATCGGGGTAGTATTCCGCGTGATTGACACTATATTGGATGCCTTCGAGTCCCTGGATGACACGTCGGGCATCGTCCCTGCGCCTTCCCTTGGAATAGTCTGTCACATCGCTGAAGCGCCCGTTCAGATACTGCAGAATCCATAGGTCTGGCCGCCTGTAGTAATCTTCAGGCAGCCGGGCTCCCTCGTCAGCGAACAACGTCTGCACGTATTCCTGGTAGAGCTTTCTCCCGCCGGCCGGCTCCTTCTTCAGGAGCGGAGCTGCCTTACCTTCCGACGTCGGCAGCAAGTAGAGCGTCATCTTGCCGGTGCTCTTGAAAAAACCAGTGACGTCGTAAAGGTGGTGGTCGAGGTACTGGAGCACATACACGTCGGAACGGCTGCCGATGTCGTTGGGAAGTCGAGCCCCTTTGTGAGCGAACATCGTCTGCAGGCGGGTGCCCGGGTAATGCAACCCAAAAAGCTCACCGCGGTCGATTGGAGGCACGTAAAGCAAATCTGCAACGCCCTCCTCAAAAGTCGGAAGAAAAAAGAGAGTCGCCTGAGATGGGAGCCTGGGATGCTTTTCCTGGAAATCACGCAGGCAGGATTCCAGCAGGTCGGACTGATACGCGGAATCCGACGCCGTAATGTAGCTCTGAGTCTGAACGATCGACGAGAAGAGGACGGGGACGATCAGAAGCCCGGGGATGACAAAGCCGACGCTCCGCCGCGGCCTCACAGGCGCCAACGCCTGCAGGTTTTCGCAAAGTACACCAAATGCGAGGGCCAGGCCGAACAGAGGGAGATACAGATACCACTTGGCCAGCCGGGTCGACAAAAGCAATGCCGGTACGCTCAGCCCCACAAACCATACGATTCCAGCCCATTCTACGACCGACACTCTGCCGCGCCGCCTCAGGACATCGAGGCTCCATATCAGGAGCACAAAACCCATCAGGCCCAATGCCACCGCCCGATCGCGTGCCGCGTTAGGGATGCTGAGAGCATCTGGGAGATTGAAGGCCCAATAAATGTACTTTGTCTTGGCAGCCAGGTTCGCCCAGGGATTGATGTTGTAAGCGGCGTTTGAGCCCTGCGCATAAATGAGGCCGGCCCGCAACCAGTGCACAAACAGACCCGCGAAGGCGATGGCAACGAGGAGGTACAAGGATGCCAACGGGATGGTATTCCTGAAGGCGTGCCAAATCTGTTTTCTCGTGACCGGTTCTGGCGACGCGCGCAGATCCGCCAGGGCCAGCGAGATCCAGAAGGCCAGGGGAAAGGTGGTCGCGGCCTCCTTGGTAAGCAACGAGAGCCCATAGACCACGAGCGATCCCGCAATCAGCAGTCGCGATCTTCGCTGCCGCCCCTTTACCGCCAGAAGCAGGGAAAGCAGGAGGAGAAACGCGAGCAAGAAATCCGACAGGTACGTGATGTCATAGGTGATCCAGCCCGCAACCGAGTGGAGCCCCCAAAATGCTGTCGCTGCGAGGACAGCGGTGGAGTTTGCCAGTAGCCGCCTTGCCAGAGAGAAGAAGAGCACCGTGTTCAACAGGTGGAAGGCGATCGGGATCCAATGATACGGGTGCGGATCCAGTCCCAGGATCGGCCTGACGAGCGCGATGAAGCCAAGGTTGAGAGGTCGATACGACTTCTCGTCGGAAGGCGCGAGGAGATATTGCTGGAACTGCCCCCAGGACTGCGGGGCGCGGGTCATGTAAAAGAGGCTGTCATGCGTGAAAAACTTCTGGAATGCGCCTGAAAAGAGCCACAACTCGATGAGCAGAAGCAGAACCAGAACAGCGTATTCGGGTGAAACGACGGCCCAAGGTGGAGGCGAGCCGCCGGGAGTTGACTGCGCCGGTTCAAAATGGAAGCGATCTCTTGTGCGATCCCGCATCAATGCGCCATCTGCGCTAACATGGGAACAGCTCTGGCATTAAAAGGCTCGAATTTTCTTACCCTTCGCCTTTTTAATATGTTAAAAGAAGGGAGAAAATAAGCAACCATTTTCCAGGATTGGGGCGCTTATGGCTGAGAAAGCGAAACTGTCTATTTCAGCTTTCTTCCCCGCTTACAACGATGTGGGTTCGATCGGCAAGATCATCCACACTATGGCCTGGCTGCTCCCGAAACTGGCGCATGAATATGAGATCGTGGTTGTGAACGACGGGTCGACGGATGGCACAGGCGACCTGTTGAACCTCCTCGCGCGCGAATACCCGTTTCTCAAGGTCATCCATCACGGGGTCAATCGAGGCTATGGGGCCGCTCTGATCACTGGTTTTGCGAATTGCTCCGAGGATCTGATCTTCTACACCGATGGGGATGGCCAGTACGACGTCGAAGAATTGCCGCTGCTCTTGGAAGCTCTCGGCGAAGACGTGGACCTCGTCAACGGATACAAGATCAGCCGGTCTGACCCTAAATACCGAACCATTGCCGGTGGGATATATCAGCGCCTCATGCGGTTTTTTTTCCGGCTGAACGTCAGGGACATCGACTGCGATTTCCGGCTCTTCAGGCGAAGCCTGCTCGCCCGCACACGACTCACGTGTGATAGCGGCGTGATCTGCGTGGAGATGATGAAGAGGTTTCAAAATCTCGGCTGCCGAGTCGTCGAGGTTCCTGTGCACCATTATCATCGTTACCACGGCAGCAGCCAATTTTTCAGGTTCAAGCATCTGCGCAGGGTCTTCATTCAGCTTTTCACCGCCTGGTGGAAACTGGTGGCGCGTCCCACGCTATCAGGCCTTTCGAATTTCGCGGAAGTGAGAGTCGAGATCCGAAACGCCGGCAATCAGCGTTGACGGTTTTCAGAGGAAAGAGGAGGCGGCCTGCTTTGACTGTCTTCGCGCTGGCAGCTGCCGCATGAGAGCTTCAGGAGCAGGAAGGGCGCTTTCCACGAAAACCAGCTCGAGTCATGAGGCGGTATGTTGATCCCTTTCCTCGAACTCAAACGAGAGTCTGCCTGCTACCGGCTTGAGCTCGAGCAGGCGATTGCGCGTGTGCTGAACAGCGGCAGGTACGTTCTCGGGCCGGAACTGGAAGCGCTCGAGAGCGAGTTCGCCGCCTACCTGGATGTCCCCTTCGCTGTTGGCGTAGGTTCGGGCACAGATGCGCTCACACTGGCGCTCGAAGCTGCGGAGGTGGTTCATCCGGGGAAGGACAATGAGGTTATAACTACGGCTCTGTCGGCGGCCTTCACCGCTCTGGCTATATGCCGGGCCGGTGCCATCCCGCGATTCGTGGACGTAGACCCTGCGACCCTGCAGATCGATCCCGAACAGATAGAGGCATGGATCGGAGAGCGGACCCGGGCGATCCTGCCTGTCCATCTTTACGGACACGCTTCTGACATTCAAAGAATCGGAGAGCTCGCGCGCGTGCATCGACTCGCTGTAATCGAGGATGCCTGCCAGGCGCACGGCTCTCGCTTGCAGGGGAAAGCACTGGGCGCCTTCGGCCGTGCAGCGGGATTCAGTTTTTACCCCACCAAAAACATGGGCGCCCTGGGCGATGGAGGAATGGTGGTCACGTACGATGAAGAGATTCACTCGCGCGTCAAAAAACTCCGGCACGGCGGGCAGGGCCGGCCTTATCGCCACGAGTTGCTCGGCTGCAATTCGCGCCTCGATGAACTCCAGGCTGCGGTGCTCCGGCTCAAGCTGAAGATGCTGGAGGCTCGGAATGAAGCGCGCAGGCAAATGGCCGCCCGCTACGACGAGGCGTTTGCCGATCTGGATCTCACTGTGCTTCCCAGGGCGCCGGGCCTGCTGCCGAATCGCCACCTCTATCCGGTGCGTACATCGCGGCGCGAGGAGCTGCGAAGCTATTTGGGGCAGCACGGCATTGAGACTCTCGTGCACTACCCGGCCCCTTTGCCCCTTCAACCTGCGCTGAGACAGTTTGTCCTCCCCGGCCAGGAGTTTCCGGCGGCCGAGAAAGCGGCGAGAGAAGTCTTCTCGCTCCCGCTTTACCCGGAGCTTACGGAGGAGGAGCTTCAATATGCGATCCGGACCGTGCGCCGCTTCTTCAAGGCGTAGTCTATGGACGAGAGAGAGTACTTGCACATGTACCAGGAGGAGCACAGCCATTGGTGGTATGCCGGGATGCGCGATGTCGTTCTTTCTCTCTTGCCGAGATCCTCACTGCCGCAAGGTCCGCGGGCGCTGGATGCCGGATGCGGCACCGGTTACTTCATGGGTTGGTTGAGGGAGCATTACCGAGCCCGCGCCATCGGCATCGATGGTCATCCTTATGGCCTGGCCTTGTGCCGCCGGCGCGGAGAACGGGATCTTGTCCGCGGCGACGTAGCCGAACTCCCCTTCACAAACGAAGCCTTCGACCTGGTGACCTCTTTCGATGTGCTTTCGGAGGTTCAGGATGAAAACTCGCGCGCCTTGGCCTTGGGGGAATTCCGGCGCGTGCTCAAGCCTGGAGGCAAGCTGGTGGTCCGGGTTCCTGCTTATGAGTGGCTCCGGAGCAGTCATGATGCCGGAGTCTCAACCCATCACCGCTACGGAGGCAAGGAACTGCGCGACGCAATCCTCAAAACAGGATTCCAACCGGTGCGCTTGACCTTCGCCAACACGATACTGTTTCCGGTTGCTATTCTATGGAGGATGCTCAAGCGCGCACGGTTGGCCCCGCCGGGATCAGACGTGCGCTCGAGCACGCGGGGAGCCTCATGGATGAATAGCGCCCTGCGATCCGTTCTAAAGACAGAAGCGGCGTTTCTCCGCAAAAGCAGCCTCAGCTTCGGTCTTTCTGTCTTTGTGGTCGCCAGCAAACCCGGGGAGTGATCGCTCATCGGCCCGTTTGCTTTTCGGTTGCTGCCCGACCTTTCTTGTCACCGGTCGGGGTGATCAACACATATTCCGTCTGCCTGTCATCTCTGAAGCGAGCCACGTCCAGAGTTGAGTCCTCAATTTCCAGCCTTTTCGTGAAATCGAAGATCTGGGGCTCTCTGTTAAGCCAGTGAATCCAGTCTGGATCCCAGTCTTTGGTCCCGCAGTACCGATAGGCGATGGCTGCCCCTGGATCCATCTTAATCTTCTTGAAAAGCTCTTCGATCTTCTGGCGAGTTAAATCGGTCCATGCCATGTCTTCGACTCGGACTGATCCTTTTGAAAACACGTAGAATGAATAGGCCAGTGAGTAGTTTATCGTGTAAATCGTTCTGACATTAGATGCAGCAATCTCGTTATAAATATCGTAAACGGCCGGAGAGGTCAAACACGCCCCCTTATGCGTTTCGACCTCTTTCAGCATTCGGATGCCATGCGACGCGCTCAGAGCAACTCCTGAAGAGAACACAATGGAGAGTAAGACAATCCCAACTCTTCGGCGCTTCTTTAGCCCACCAAGACAGCGGGATACGCAATCGGCCGCAGCTACAAAACAGCAACAGATAAACGTTGGCGCCAATACATAGAAGTGCCACGGCCGATCCAGCCCTCTGAAGGCGGGATACAAGAGGAAGCTGCAGGCGCCGAGCCCGATGCAGACCATGGTATATCTTCCGCACTTCTTGTTTTTGCCGGAAGTGAAATAAAGGAGAAGGGAGCATGCGGCAATTACGATCCCGCAAATCGTCCAGTAAGGAGGCACAGTTACATGCGACACGGTATCGAGAGTAATCCTTCGATACCAGTCCGACCCATCAAACATTCTGCCAAAGAAAGAAAGACAGTAGCCGAGGGAGGAAAAGTAGGGAGCGCGCCGACCGTCTGCGGTCATGGCGAACAGGTCATGGAGGCCGCTTTTACTGAAATAAATCAAGTGAGGGAGCAATGGAATGAGAAACAGCGCTGCTGCAAATGCGACGAGCCGTTTGACTGCTTGCTTAGTTCCCAGCACACCTGCGAGCTGGAAGAATTGCCTGCCGGATAGTATGATGAGAATAATCGCAAAGCTTATGACAATTGGAATTGAAGTAAGCTTCTGAGCCAGAGTGCATCCGCAAAAGAACCAGGCTATCCAATAATACTTAAGCTGAGAATTGGCGAGGTACCTGAACAGCGCTCCGATCGTCAGGCTGATGAATATGTATTGGAAGACAAATATGCCATCATCCAACGGCACGGTGAGCAAATAGTTCGCATCGATGAGGGGTAGCAGGAAAACCAGGGAAGCCCATTTCTTATCGATCACTGGCAGAAGGGCCCAGTAAAGAGCCAGCAGATAGATCAGCCCGAATAAGACATTCAGAGCGAGAACCATCTGGGGCGATATTCCTGACAGTGCCAGCAGCGGCGCCAAGATCCAAATCTTCAGGGCCCCTGAATAAGGGCTGCTTACGAGCGGCAGAGGGTAGCCAAATATCCTGATCTCCTGAGAACCGAACACGGAGCGGGCCTTAAGCATGGCTACCGCAGGGTAGAAATCCCAAAGCCCATCCTGAAAGAGACCGATGTTCCTGCCCATAACGTCTGAAGCGTGGAGCATGAACAAGAGGGACGACATGCTAAGAGCGACAAAGAGCGCTTTCGAGAATCTATTTGGCATGGGATCCAGCCGGCTCCTTGCAATGCTGGCGTTAGTCGACAAGGCGATATTTGATGATGAAGTAGACAGCCGCGATTCCGTCTTTCCACCCGATCTTTTTGCCTTGAGCGTAGTCGCGGCCGTGATAGGAAATCGGAACCTCGTAGATTCGGCATCGGGCTCTGGCAGCCTTCGCTGTGAACTCAGGCTCAAATCCGAAGCGGTTTTCTCGCAACCTGATCTTTCGAAGCACGTCCGTGCGGAAGACCTTGTAGCATGTTTCCATGTCGGTGAGATTTAAGTCGTTCAACATGTTGGAGAACGTCGTCAGCAGGCGATTTCCGACGGAGTGCCAGAAAAACAGGACGCGGTGGGGGCCGCCCAGGAAGCGGGAGCCGTAGACGACATCCGCCTTGTCATCGAGAATTGGTTGAATCAACGCGGGGTAGTCGGCCGGATCATATTCGAGGTCTGCATCCTGAATCACAACAATGTCGCCCGACACTTCCTCGAAGCCTCTGCGCAGCGCCGCTCCTTTTCCCATATTCCAGGGCTGAAAGATGATCTTCAAATCTTCGGAGGGAGGAAGCTCTTGAAGAACCGTGCGCGTTCCGTCCGTTGAACAGTCATCGACGATGATGATCTCCTTTCGGAGATCCACCTGCCGAACCCTGCGAACGACCTCCGGGACGGTGTTTCTTTCGTTAAAGACCGGTATGACGACGGAGAGTTTCATGTTAACTCCTGAGTGTGCGCTTAGGTTCTTGCAAAGCCAGATAGAGCATTACATCATGCTTCGTGCTGCTCCCGTTCCGCAGAGAATCTTCGCGGTGGAGGACCTCCAGGCCGGGGCGTGTTGTGGATATCGAGGACGATGGCCTGCAGCAGCAGTTCAGAACCGATGATGCACGGCAACGCGGCCAGGATCACGGTCCCGATCGGAGTGGGGATGCCTGCAAGGGCATGTTTGATCCACTGGTACGAACCGAACATGACGCCGAAGCCCAGGAGAATCGCGCTCAGAATCGCAAAGATGGCGATGGGAGATACGTCGTAGAAAAGATAGCGCCAAAAAATGCGCCGGACCAAGCCGGCCAACAGCCTCGGGGGAAAGGCGAAGAACGCGCGCGGAACGGAAAGCGCGCTGGTCTCATGCCCATACCGGGCAGGCAAGGGCACGTCTGCAACGCGAGCCTCAACGATGTTCAACCGTATGAGAAGGTCCGTCTCGAAAAAGTACCGCCGTGAGATCTTGGAAAGATGGATGCTTTGGAGAACTTCCGCGCGTGTTGCCAGGAAGCCGTTCACCGGATCGAGCACGTTCCAGTATCCGGAGGCGAGCTTCGTCAGAAAGGTAAGCCCGATGTTACCGACTAATCTCCACTTCGGCATCCTGCTCAGTGTGCGAAAGTAATGGAAGCGGCTCCCCTTGGCATGATCCGCGGAACCGTCCACCAGCGGCTGCAGGAGCCGGGGGATGTCTGCCGGATCCATTTGCCCGTCGCCGTCGCACTTAACGACGATGTCGTAACCCGCGGACAGAGCTTCTCGCATCCCTGTGACCGTCGCTCCTCCCACACCCCGGTTCTTCTCGTGACGCAGCACCGCGACCCGCGGTGCAGCCAACCCTTCCACGCGCGCCGCAACATCGTCAGGGGAAGCATCGTCGACGACATAGATGCGATCGACACACTCCGGCATCCGTGCGATCACACCTTCGATCCGGTTGGCGACATTATAGGCTGGTATGACAACAGCGACTGTTTTCCCTTGGATCATGGAATCCCGCCCAGAGGTTCGCAAGCCTGAAATCTTGCATTTCTCGCTCCATTTGATCTTGCTGGCGCATCACCGCGAATAAAGGTGGACCGAATCTACCTGGACTTCTCCTGTATTGTCTTCCTTGCTGATGCTCACGACGACGTATCGGGCAAGGCTTGGAATCGCCATTATAGCGTGGCACTGCTCCCAATGTTCTGCAACTGTGACAGAAACTCCCTTCTCTGCCAGCTCACACTCCGGCGGGACCCGGTCTCTCGGTGGGATGGTTGCTGGGTCCTTTTCAAATCCAATCACGATCAACTGATAACGGAGGGACGCCGCTTGTCCAGGCCGGCCGGACCGCGCGCTCGCGACCAGCTCTATGCGATCAACCCCCGGAGGCAAGGGGACATCCTGCCGCATTTCTGCCTTGGAACCCAGCACCACGCATCCCCGGCCCTCGTCGGCTGCGGAGGTTGGGAAGAGCCACCTCGCTCTTCCGTAGGGTCTCCAAAACTTCAGGCTTTCTCCTTTCCCAACCTCGAAAGCGCCATCCAAGAGCAGGTCTGTTCCTGGCACCGCCCGGGCATCGAACTCCTGCAGCGCCTCCTTGGCTGACGGCATCCGATAGATGGCTAACGGTCCGGACCGCACGACGAGGTTCTTCTCTTTCCAGAAGAAGTTCGAGATTCCTGCCGCCTTGAACCAGAAGGCATCCTCGTCTTCTTCCTGGACAAGCCAGTAGTCGCAGCCGGATGAGCTGAGATACTCGATCTTCGACCGCGGATCAAGGGCGTGAAGGGACAGCTCCCAGGTCAAAGCCTCCATCGGCTGCACTTGCAGATGGCCCGCCGGCTCCCAGCCTGTGAACCAGATCTTCGGCCATTTGTCTCCGAACGCGAGCAGAGGCTCGATTTGTTCGAGCCTCTGCCCCACAAAGGCCTTCCAGCCTATCTTTTTTGAGTAGACGTTCCATGGCCATCCCCGATAGTCGGGCCAGTAATTGAGCATGCTGAAGAGCAGTTGCGGAATCATGATCAGCACTGCGGCGACTGTTACGCCCATACGAGCAGGGAGCGAGCGCACATGTTTTTCCAGTGGATGGCATGCGGCCATCGCTACCAACCAGAGGCTGGAGAGCCAGTAACGAAGATAAGCGGTCTGGGCCCACAGAAGTGCAGTCGCGACGATCCCGGCGACCGCCAAGGCCCTGACAACGGCGCTGCCCTTCCAAATGGCGGGGATCGCCAGTATCAGGAGCACCAGGAGAACGAGACCCAGCTTGCCGTCGAAGCCTTCGACAAACCGGCTTGTGTGGTACGTCAGGTCGATTGGCCATAAGAGCCAGCCGCGCCAGCCCGGCGGCAGCCTGAAGGCGCCCAAGTTGGCGAATCCGACGCCCCGAGGCCACAAAGGAGCTGGAAATATATCTAAGAGGAAAGGGAAAACCGGGTTGCCGCTTTGATGATAGCTGCGGACCAGCCATGGACTCAGCGTGGCAGCGGCGCAACAGGCCGCAAGCGCCAGACCGCGAAGCGTCCGAATCAGCCCCGCCGCCCTAAAGCTGCGAATTGAGGCGAACGCCACTAAAGGAACAGCGTATGCGAGCGTAGAGTACTTCGCCGCCCATGCCATCCCTGCGCAGATGCCAATCGCGACCCAGAACCTGACGGTGCCCGCATGCTGCCCCTCCAGGCACAGCACAGCAAGAGTCACTACAGCGATGCAGACGAACATGTCCAGCATGAGCGCCGGCGCAACCCAGAGGATGACCGGAGATGAAGCCACAACCACAGCGAGGGCATATCGGAGACCGGAGCGGTAATCCATCCTTCGGCGGCACACGATCCCAACCAGTGCTGCCCATGCCAGCAGCATCGCAAGCCGAACCGCGTGCTTGCCGAGCAGAATCAGCACCGCGGCGCCATAAGTCACTCCGGCCTGAGGAATGATGTAGGACCACTGCTGCTGCCCATCGAAGAAGCCGGAGTAATGGCGCAGCAGCTTCATGTAAGGCCAATAGAAGCGTTCGGCGTCGGAATTGGTCTCCGGAGCCATCGCCACGACGAAAGCATAGGCGCCCAGCAGGAACAGCGCTTGCAGCGACAAAGCAAGGGGGATGTTCCAACCTGAGACAAGAGAATTCCAACCATTCCGGATCTCAGAGCGGAGTATTGATACGTGGGAACGCATGCCCGGCGCCAGCATAGCCAGGATCAACGGAGCGAGCATCCACCATGCGAAGAAGTGAAACCAGGCAAGAAATGCTCCGACTGCCGATAGAAAGAGAATGCCCAAGGCGAGGGATACTCCCCAACCCTGTGAGGCGGATGGGAGCAATTTCCGGGCGAAAACGTTCCCGATCCTGGAAACGACAAAGCCGAAAAGCAGGATCAGAACGAAGGCCTCCGTCGCTGTCCAGCCGCCAGCCGACAACAGGATCGCTGCCGAGAGGGACCAGAAGATCAGGGCCCCGCGCGCTTGGATTCCAAACGCAAGAATGAGCAGAAGGAGAAGAGTCGTGTGCGCCAGGGCTGTGGGGAGCAGCACGTTGAGGAAGTAATGGAATACATCGGGCCGGCCGTGGATCTCGCGGAAAAGGCGGAGATAAAATGCGAAGGCGACCAGGAACGCCGCAAGGGCAAGGACCAATCCAATCTTTGCGTGCTGAGACCCTTCGGAGACGCGGTGTCCTGGATAGGGGAGGGATTCAGACATTCCTTCCTCTCACGTCACATGTGTGGCCGGCTCGGCCTTCTGCGATAAGGTGAGCCATTATACACAAGCGCGACTTGCAAGAATATCGCCGCCGCAACTGGCGACCGGCGCCTTTTTTCGGCGGCCCTTTGATGCCTCCATCGAGATAGCCCGGGCGAAAAAAGTTGCGTGTTGCCGACTTCGTCCTCCGGTCAGGGGTTGATTTCTCGCCAAGATGACATAAAATTTCATTTTGGGGTTGAATTTAGGGAAAAACTCACTAAATTATCGTGCGAAATCTGAGGACTAGTTGCGGTAGAGGCTCGTCTGTCCGGGTCGCCGGGCAGAAATCATGAGTGCCACCGAGAGAGTGCCCTAGTCGTGGAAGATCGAATTTACCTTAAATTGTGGAGGACCTACTACCATGCCATTGACCATCAATGAGGAATGCATCAATTGTGGCGCTTGCGAGCCGGAGTGCCCCAACAAGGCGATTTACGCCGGAGGCGAGGAGTACGAGCTGAACGGGCAGACCCACCCGGCCCTTTCCGACGAGTACTACTACATCGTTCCCGAGAAGTGCACCGAGTGCGTGGGCTTTCACGACGAAAAGCAGTGCGTTTCCGTGTGTCCGGTGGATGCCTGCGTCGAGGATCCGGCACACGTGGAATCCAAGGATCAGCTTCTTGCGAAAGCGAAGAAACTGCATCCGGATAAGACCTTTTAGTTCTTTCGCCCGTCTTTTCTCGAACCAGGGACTGCCTGCGCTTCGCAGCGCGGCAGTCCCTGTTTTGTTTTTGCAGGCGCAGGTCATCTCGGGCGCAATACCGTCCGCGGCGCGGCCGGAGCGTCCATCCTGAACGCCGAACTGCTCAACGCTCAGGGATGCCTGAACCAATGATTTCAGACGGGGTGGAGCGCGCCGCGCGCCTCCCCATGTTTCGAGCTTGCATTGGAGGCGAACGTGAAGATTGCGCTCCTCGGCTACGGCAAGATGGGGAAGCTCGTCGAGTCCCTGGCCCTGAATGAAGGCTGGAAGGTCGGTCCGAAGCTGGACATCGAGGACAATGCGGGAGGCTGCGGGATCACGAAGGCGGCCATGCAGGGGGTGGACGTGGCCATCGATTTTTCGCAGCCTGATGCCGTAGTGCCCAATGTTGAGGCTGTTGCGCGACTTGGGATCAACCTCGTAGTCGGCACCACTGGCTGGATGGAAGCTTTCGACAAAGTCGAGAGTGTCGTTCGCAAGTCGGGGATCGGCATGGTCTACGGCTCCAATTTTTCGGTGGGCATGAATCTGTTCTATGAAATCGTCGAGCATGCATCCCGACTCGTGGGCAAGTTCCCGCAGTACGATCCCTTCCTGACAGAACAGCATCATCGAGCCAAGAAGGACGCCCCCTCGGGCACTGCACTAAACTTGAAGGCAATTCTGGCGGCGCACATGCCGGATCGGGATCTTTCGATCGCCTGCACGCGGGCAGGCTTCATTCCCGGCAACCATCAGGTGGGTTTCGACAGCGAGACGGACACGATCCTGTTGGAGCATCGCGTCCGCAACCGACAGGGCTTGGCTGAGGGCGCCATCCTGGCCGCCCGCTGGATTGCAGGCAGGAAGGGCCTGCACGATTTTCACAGTGTATTCAGACAGGTACTGGGGATTTAGCATGCCCCGCAGGTGAGACCCAGGAAACCCGGGAAAGACGCACAATCGATCTTGGGGCGTCTCGCGGTGGCTCGAGGCGAATTCAAGCTACTTTGCCGTCTCCGCAGTTGGATTTTCTGTGCTAGACTTCGCCGGGCAATCCTATGACCTCAAAGCGCGCCAAGATCGTTCTCGGAGTCACCGTCGCGGCAGCGCTCAGCTGGCTGAGCGCGCCCTATTGGGGAAGGTCAGGCAGGGAGTCTTTGCCTGTGTCCACGACCCCGCTCCGCTTCAACGCGGAGCAGGCTTTTGACACCACACAGGAGTTTGTAACGCGAAATCCCCAGCGGGTCCTCGGGAGCATCGAAGCACGGCAAGCTGCGGGCTGGATACAGGAACGTCTGGAGCGCCTGGGATACAAGATCGACGCCCCGTCTTACTTTGACGCGATCATTGCGGGGCGCCGCCAGGCGGGACGGAACGTCATAGCTTTCAAATGGGGAGCGCTGCCTGAGATTCTCGCAGTGATTGCCCATTACGACACGGCGCGCACGGCCTTCCAGGGAGCAATGGACAACGGTGCGGGCGTCGGTGTCCTGCTGGAGCTGGCGCGGGTGTTTGCAGGTTCTCCGCTGCGCCACAGCCTGATGCTCATTGCGTCCGATGGCGAGGAATGGGGCATGCTGGGAGCGGCAGACATTGCTGCAAACCATCCGGAGCGCAGGCGCATCGCAGCCGTGCTCTCTCTCGATGGCGTGAGCATCGGCGACCTGTCGGCACTCCGGCTGGATGCGGACGGGCAGAGGAGCGGGTACGCTCCAAGGTGGCTGCGCCGGATCGCGTTCCGGGCTGCCGAGGCCCAAGGGCTGCCGGTGGTCGCATCCTCGGGTTTTCAGGAGGACATCCAGCGGGCGATCGCCCTGTCACTCACAGACCAGGGGCCTTTTCTGAACGCGGGCATACCTGCGATCAACCTGGGCAGCAGCTCCGTCGACGAGGCGCGTGAGCGGGGCGTCTATCACTCTCAAGACGACACGATCGCGAACATCAAACCCGCCAGCATCGGCAAGTATGGAGAAGCGGCAGAGCGCATTCTTCGCTCGATCGACGAACTCACTGCAATCCCGCGCGGGAAGAACGGCGACGTTCGCTGGAGGAACGACACTTTCGTTTCCGGGTGGGCCATGGCGATTCTGCAATATCTCGCCTTTCTCCCGTTTCTGGTGATCGCCGGTTTTAGCTGGTCGGATGGCCGGCACTCTTTGAGCGGAGAAAAAGTCGGGCGGGAAGCGGTTTTTTTCCTGGCGTGGCTGGCGCCCTTCGCTCTCATTTACTCGCTGATCCTCTTTTGCAGACTCATGCGGTGGCTGCCCCGGAACAGCCTGTACCCCGGGCCTCTCAAAGATCCTATTCTGCAAAATCCCGCATGGGGGGTCGTCGCGGGAATCCTGGGAACTGCGGGCGCCGTCGCGATCGGCCTGCATTTTTTGGCGAGATATCTGACGCGCGGACAATCCGGCACTTTCCGTGCATCCAAGTCGACGCTGTTGATGTTTCTGCTGATCCTCGCCGTGCTCGCCTCGCTGTACAACTCTTACTGGGCCGTGACTTTTCTGACCCTGCCGGCACTGATATGGGGAGCGGTCGGGCGAGGAACCAGCCTCGCAGCACGTGCGGGCGGAGCAATTGCGATTGTAGCGGCCGGATTTGTTTTCTATGCGGTCACGCTTCTCTACGCGCGCAGCCTCGATGAGGGATGGAACATCGTCTGGTACGCCGCCCTCGGCTTGAGCAACGGCATGCTGCAGTGGCAAGGATTCTTCCTGGCAGCGTCGGCGGTAGCGCTCGGCCTGCGGTTTCTAGCTCTTCAGATCACCAGCGCCCCTGAATGAAGAGCCACACTCGAGAAGGTCGAGGATCAGCGAGGTGACTTCAGCCGTGCATTCGCCGCGTTTGGGGAAGCCGCTCGCTCTTGCCGTACTGAAGACGGATTTCCTCTGAGTTTTGTTCTCCTATAAGGAGCCAGAAGTCAGAATTCTCATAAACGCAGCCCACGCTGCTTTCCGGAGGTATGCGAGAGCCGTTCTGGCTTCTGACTCCTGGTTTCTGGCTTTTCATATTCCGCCCGAAAGCGGCGGGATGGCTAGTTCGAGGAGGCAACGACCCTCCGCAGCGTTTTTATGTGTGCCTCGATGTAGGCAACATCCTCAGGAGAATCTGCGTGAGCGAGATAATGCTCGAGGTCTGCGAGCGCCTTGGAAAAGAGGCTGGTCTGCATGTACAACAGGCCGCGATCGCGGATTTCCGAGAGGATGCCCGGGTTGAGCATGAGGATGCGGTCCACGATCGACAGAGCCTTGTTGTACTCTTCTCTCTGGTAATAGATGCCCTTGAGGTTGAACAACATGCGCGTGACGATAGCTTTCTTTTCCATCGGGGACAGGTAGGCCGGCTGCATGGAGACAGAGCCTCCATAGACGCGGTCCAGCAGTTCCTGGCAATCCTCGGCGGTCAGCGCGCGCCCGTTGTTGAAAGGGTCGATGAAGATCTCGCGTTCGTCGGCAGCGCACTTGACGATGAAGTGTCCAGGGAAGCCGACACCTTGAACGTGAAGGTCGATCCGGCGGGCCACTTCGATATAGATTACAGAGATCGAAATGGGAATTCCCTGTTTGCGGTCCAGCACTTCATTCAAGTAACTGTTGCGTGGATCGTAGTAGTCGTCGACGTTCCCCCTTAGAGCTTCCTGAGCAAAGAGCACATCGTTGAGGGACTCCAGGAGGCTGCTGCTGGAGCGGTCCTGTCCTGCAAGCACTTCCGCGCGCGCCGCCAGGGTGTCCAGCTTGCGCAGGTAGGCGTCAATGTTTAGGGCGGGGTATTCCTCAAGACCAATCGTCAGAGCTGCGCGATCCAAGGGGAAAACCGCTTCGTCAAGGGCCGCCAGTTCTGCAAACGCTTTCCGCGCAATGAGGGCTTGCACTATCACGATGGCTCCGGGGAAAGCTCGTGAGAGCGGGGTGATACCACTGCATCCGCCGACGGCAGGGCTCTCTTACCCCGAACCTCAGCAGTCGAATGCTCGGAGATGCCGCTCGAATCGAGGTCGAATGCTCTCAGCATGTTTGTCCACATGCCAAACTTGCAGGCTACTTATATCATGCGAAATTAGTGCCAGGCACCTTTTTTCAAGTGACGAGTGACGAATGACGAATGACGAATGACGAGTGACGAATGACGAATGACGAGTGACGAATGACGAGTGACGAGTGACGAATGACGAATGACGAGTGACGAATGACGAGTGACGAATGACGAGTGACGAATGACGAGTGACGAATGACGAGTGACGAGTGACGAATGACGAATGACGAATGACGAATGACGAATGTAGAATGTGCGGCATTCCATGTTCGTTGGTTGCTATGAAGCTTGAAATGGACGTGGTTTTCTTCGATGCGGCGGGAACGTTGTTCAAGGTGAGGGGTTCTGTAGGAGAGATCTACAGCCGGGTAGCCGAGCATTACGGAGTCGTTGCCGACCCGAAACGGGTGGAGTCGGCGTTTCGCGCGGCTTTCCATGCCAAGGATCTGGAAGGATTTCCGCCCGGGGAACAGGCCGGCCTGCGTGCCGAGAAATCCTGGTGGATGGACGTCGTGCGCCGCGTTTTTGGCGAGACGATGAAGCCGGAGGATTTGCGCGGGTACTTCGACGAGATCTTCGAAGCGTTCAGAAGCAGACAAGTGTGGGAACTCTATGACGATACGCGGCTGTGCCTGGAGCGCCTGCGCACGAGAGGCTGTCGGTTGGCAGTGATTTCAAACTTCGATTCGCGGCTTTTCGATGTGCTGGCGAACCTGGAGATCGATTTCTTCTTCGAGCGAGTGATCCTGTCGTGGCATGCCGGCGCGGCCAAACCCGATCCGGCCATCTTTCGCAGGGCCCTGGAGACGATGCATGTTGCGGCGCCTCGGGCTGTACACGTGGGCGACTCATTGCACGACGATGTAGCGGGTGCAATGGCGTCCGGATTAGCGGCGCTCCTATTGGATCGGGAACGCAAGCACCTCGACTGGGACGCAGGGTCCCGCCTGGAGAGCCTGATTGAGCTTTCCCAGATTCTGGCCTGAGAGCTGGACGCGAGCGCAGAGCGCGCGGCGATGGCGAACAGAAGACGGCGGAAAACAAGAATCATCGGAGGCAGGGTTTATTTCTCGGCAGCCTCTGGCTCGGTGTTCCCCGAGGTATCCCTACTGGATCAGCGTTTTGAGAAACTGCAATCCTCGGCGCGCGGGCTCGTAGTCGGGCCGCAGCTTTAAAGCGACTGCGAATTGTTCCCGCGCTTTGCTGAACATTTCCAGAGCGATGTAAGCGCGGCCCAGATTGCAGTGCGCGAAATGCGGGTTTTCGTAACGCTTCGCGTTGAGGGCCTTCAGAAGCCACGGGATGGCTTCTTCGTGCTGTGACTTCTCGATCAGGTAGGCGCCGATGTCGTTATATGGGTTGCCGAAATCGGGATCGATCTCAATCGCCTTCTTGCACTCGGCAATCGCTTCGTCGAGTTTCCCCTGCTCGCTGAGCGTCCATGCCAGGAAGGTGTGAGCTTCGGCCGTGGGATACGCCAGGATGGAACGCTGATACAGCTCGATCGCGGTCTCTAATTCTCCCTCCATCTGGCGCTCGTAAGCCTGTTTGAAGAGGTCCTGAGCTATGGCACGGCATTCTTTCTCTTTCATCGCTTATATGCGCCTGCGGTGGCCGGATCAGGCGATACAATATCTGATTTATGTTACCACCAAAGAATCCCGCCACAAAGCCGCTGCAGGGCGTATCTGTGATTCAGACACTGTGCGCCAATCATCCGAATGCCTTTGGAACCGCAAAGACCTCCAAGACCTCAAAGGATCCTCTGATCGCACAGGATTGCGACGGCATCGTTCGAAAGGCACGGAACACTGCCTGAATTGCCAGGGCGCATGAACGGTCGCGGCAAAGTCGACAGATAGGTGTCGTCATCGGCGGCAGGCGACTTCTTTCACCCGGAACAGCTCGACGGATGCATCGGCTAATAAAGGGCACCTCTTGCGATTGCTCACCGAGGCTTAGAAACGGAAGTGAGGGCAGCGCCCCCGAGAGCCCAGTCCCGATTGCGTTACGCATCGGAACAGGGGCGGCTGCCCTCACAAACCGGACAGGCCCTTGCGCCCGATGCGGGCTCTGTCCGTGACGCTGCGCGGCCGGTCTGAGCGCCGGCGGAAGCGTCAGGATAAATCGAAGGCTAGGAACAAAGTCTGGCCGTTGCGCACCACCCTTAAGCGAACCGTATCGCCACTCTTCAGATCCCGTGTCGCGGCGGCCAGATCAGAGATGTTGTTCACCGTCGCATGGTTAACCTCTCGAATGATGTCGCCAGGCTGCACACCCGCTTCTTCCGCAGGGCTGCCAGGGCGCACCTCGGTTACAAGAGCCCCCACGGCAGAGGACAGATGCATCTGGCGCGCGACATCAGGAGTGATGTTTTCCACTGTGATACCCAGCTTGCCGCGCTCCTGGGCGCTGGAAGACGGGAAATTCTCCGTTACATCCGCGGGCCTTTCCCCGAGCTTCACGTCGAATGACATTTCTTTGCCATTGCGCAAGACCTTCAAGTTGGCGGTACTGCCCACCGGCGTTTCGGCAACTGCGATCGACAGGTCGTTGGAGCTGTGGATATCCTTCCCGTTGTAAGTCAGGATCACATCTCCCGACTGCAGACCTGCTTTTGCGGCCGGACCACCGGCCTGTACGTCGGCGACAAGAGCGCCCTTATCCGGGCTCAGGTTGTAACTCTTGGCCAGCTCGGCCGTCATGGTCTGAATCGTAACTCCGAGCCATCCGCGCGTGACCTTCCCGTTCTTCACGAGCTGGTCATAAACCTTGCTTGCCATCGATGAGGGAATAGCGAACCCTATCCCCTGAAAGCCGCCATTCTCGCTGGCAATCATGGTGTTGATGCCGATGACTTCGCCGTTGAGGTTCACGAGCGGTCCACCGCTGTTTCCTGGGTTGATGGCCGCATCCGTCTGTAGAAAATTGTCATAATTTCCCGCGCCGATCACGCGCCCTTTGGCGCTGATGATCCCCGCGGTCATCGTCTGCCGCAAGCCGAGCGGGCTGCCGAAAGCCAGCACCCATTCTCCAACCTGCACAGAATCTGAGTCCCCCAGTCGCAGCGCCGGAAGGCCCGTAGCGTTTACCTTCACCACGGCCAAGTCGGTTTGAGGGTCCGTCCCCACGACCTTTCCATCCAAAACCCGGCCATCGTCGAGCTTGACTTTGATCGAGGATGCATTGTCCACGACGTGATTGTTCGTCAGAATGTACCCGTTGGGGGCAACGATAAAACCCGATCCCAAGCTTTTTTGTCTCAAGTCGCGCGGCATCTGCCTGAAGAAGAACCCGAAAGGATCCTGGCCGCCGAAGAACTGCCGGAATGGATCATCCATAGGCGCTCGGGCGTTGTGGATGATCTGTTCGGTGTTGATATTAACCACCGCGCCTTCGACCTCTTTTGCGACCGCCTCAAAACCCTTGCTCAGCTGGTCAGGAGCGTTCGCGCGCGCGGCGGCTGCGCCGGAAACCGCATTTGACGCCCCCGCCTCGTAAGCCGCTCGGAAGCCTAAAGCACTTCCAAGAATCAACAACAGCACGGCCAAGCCAAGCGCGAACCCTTTGCCGAATCCTGGCTGCATGATTCTCTCTCCTTTGAAAAGCCTTTTTGGTGTGAACACTGTCTTTACCTCCCCCTAAGTCGTAATCGCTCCGGCCGGTCGTCGGCCGCAACCGGTCAACGTATAGGCACAAGGCGTGCCAATTCCGGTGCCGGGGTGTAAGTTGCTTGTTTATAGGTGCTTGCGATGCGCCTTCGAGGGAAATAAGGCGGCGCGTCTCTGTCGCGTGCATGCATGGCAAGATCGCGGAGATGCCGTAATTGTTTGACGGCGGAGTTCTTATGTGGTGTGACAGATTTGTCGAGCCTGTGGCAAGAGCGCCTTCAGCTCTCTGGGCTTCTTTGCATCCTGCGATAGAGCGTTCGCCTGTCGATGCCGAGGAGTTCGGCGGCGCGCGCAATGTTGCCGTGGGTGGCTTCGACCACTTCCTGTATGTAGCGTTCCTCCATTTCCGCGAGCGTCGGCCAGGGGCCTGCATTCGGCTGGGGCCGCTTCTTCTTGGCAGCCTGCATCTCTTGGGGAAGATCCTCGACGGCGAACACACCCGAGGTGTTCAGGGCTACGGCCCGCTCCACCACGTTCTCCAATTCTCGAACATTGCCGGGCCAGTCGTAACTCTCGAGGAAGGACAAGACTTCCGGATGGACCGCGAGCGTCTTCTCCTGCTTGGCGGAATACCTTTTCAGGAAAAAATCGAAGAGCAGCGGCAGGTCGGACATCCGGTTGCGCAAGGCCGGCAACTCGATCGTGACGACCTTGAGGCGATAATAGAGATCCTCCCGAAACCTGTGCTGTCCCACGAGCTCGGTCAGGTCACGATGGGTAGCCGCGATGATGCGCACATCTACATGAGCAACCGTAGTGCTCCCGACCGGCATAATCTCGCCCGATTCCAGCACACGCAAGAGCTTTGATTGCATTGCCGAAGCCGTATCGCCGATTTCGTCGAGGAATACGGTGCCACGGTCGGCCACCTCGAAGATGCCGCGCTTGGAGGCGGTCGCGCCCGTGAATGCTCCTTTGACGTAGCCGAAAAGCTCGCTTTCGAGAAGGCTCTCAGCGACGGAGGCGCAATTGACTGCCTGGAACGGCTTGTCCCTCCGATTCCCCAGCCGGTGGATCGAACGCGCGACGAGTTCTTTTCCGGTGCCGCTCTCCCCCTGGATCAAAACGGTGGCGTCGCTGGGGGCGACCTTGGCGATCGTCTTGAAGACTTCCACCATCGCTGGGCTCGATCCGATGATTGCTCCCTGAAGATCGCGGTTCTGCGCCTTCTCGCGCAAATCCTTGTTCTCATGCAGGAGTTTCGAATACTGGAGGGATTGGCGCACCTTCAGACGCATCTGGTCCAGGCGGAACGGCTTGGAGATGTAATCATAGGCGCCGGCCGACATCGCATCCACGACTGTCTCCATTGAGGCAAATCCGGTCATGACGATCAGGACGGTTTCCGGCCGGAGCGCCTTGAAGGTGCGCAGCACTTGCAGTCCGTCGATGCCGCGCATGCGCAGGTCCGTGATCACGACATCGAATTCCTGCTCCCGCGCGAGGCGGATCGCCTCTTCTCCGCTG
>Ga0315282_10000630_pt1 | contig 69210 bp, 63 predicted proteins | sample YL17G07_20_MG_FD_203693 | JGI IMG/M metagenome (GOLD analysis project Ga0315282, IMG submission 203693) | Sediment microbial communities from Yellowstone Lake, YNP, Wyoming, USA - YL17G07_20 | ecosystem: Environmental > Aquatic > Freshwater > Lake > Sediment | place: USA: Wyoming | collected...
TCCGTAGCTTCCTCGCACACAGAGCGGATTGTAATCCCCTGCGTCTCCTCGTCTGGGGGTTGACCGAACTAGACGATTGTTCTTCACCTGCAACTCGACGCCGCACCCACAGCCACAATAGGGACATGTTGTCTGGATGGCGGTTTTTGTTGTTCCTTTATACATCCATTCTTTTTCCATCAGTGCACCCGTAGGACATAGTGCCACACAGGTACCGCAGAAGGTACACTCGGAGTTTTCTAGGGGCAAGTCTTCGATGGTTGTCGGCTTGGTTTTAAAGCCGCGCTGAAAGTAGTCGAGCACACCCTCAACGACCAATTCCTGACAGGCCCTGATACACTTTGCGCATAAGATGCACTTGCTTAAATCTCGTTCGATAAATGGATTAATCTCCTGAATAGTAGCGGGTTGGGATATCCGTTGAAATTCCGTTAACGAGATGCCCATCTCCCCGGCAATTTGCCGGAGCTGGCAACGATTGCCCTTATCGCATACTGGGCAGGCATCAGGATGGCTGGCCAGCATCAACTGCACTATTATTCTGCGGTGTGCTACGACCCGCGGGGAGCAAGTATTGATTGCCATTCCCGGGGCCAACGGCGTAACGCAGGAGGCCATTAATGCACCGCTTGTTTCGTCCTCAACGATGCAAAGACGGCAAGCACCGATGGCGGACAAATGTTCATCATGACAAAGTGTTGGAATACGCACCCCTGATTCGCGAGCGAGGGCGAGAATGCTCATCCCAGCGTAACCGCTTACCTCACGGCCATCCAGCGTAATCGTTATTGGCTGCAACTCACCACTGCCTTTAGGGACATGGTCTGGTGTTGTGCTTCACTTACATGTCGGATTCCGGTGGGATTGAAATATGTTCTCCCTTGCTGGCTGCTCTGATGGCGGCGAGAAGCTGGGAACTGGCGCTCTTCTTGGGAATAAAACCAAAGGCTCCCGCCTTTACGCTGGCACGTACATTCTCTTCATCAGCATATTGAGTCAGCATCAAAATCCTAGTCTTCTCGCCCTCTTCTTTCGTTAATTTCTTGGTTGCTTCAAGACCATCCATGCCAGGCATGGCAATATCCATTAATACGATGTCAGGCATGAGCTCACGTACTTTCTTTATTGCTTCGCTTCCGTCAATCGCTTCTCCCACCACCTGAATATCAGGCTGTAGCCCTAGCAAAACGCGAATACCCTCTCGAACAACCACATGGTCATCAACCACCAACACTTTAATCCTTCTGGTCACTTTATCCAGTATTTTCATAACGTGGGGCATAATCTTCCCAAGCTCAACAGGCTTCTGGAAGTAATCATCAGCCTCAAGCCGCATTCCTTCATCCCACCTCCATCCCTTGATCAGTTGCTGTTCCGGCGTGGCATCAACTACCACAAGAGGCAGGTCCTTGAGACTTAAGCTCTGCTTCACCCACTGATGTAGATGATACGCATCTCCACGGTGCTCTAAGGTGCCTAAAATAACCAAGTCAGGTTTTTCGCGGCGTACCACCTCCTGCGCTTCCGACATAGTCTTAGCAGTAAGCGCATTGTAATTATGGCTTTCCAATACCTCCTTCACTTCCTGTAGGAATTCTGTATCGTCATCCACCACCAGAATCTTTGCTTTCTTCTCTTCCATTCTTCGCCCTCCTTTCTATCGAGCAAGGCTATCGCGAACATTGCTACCCTTATGCTTACAGTATAAATGCCTATTGCCAAACGGCACAGAGGCGAACACCCCAGAAGACTTAGGGAAACACCGTAGTTTTTTAAGGGAAACAACTAGTAATTGATAGGGAAGCAAGGTGCTGAAATGGGGTATTCTCTATAGTTAGGGAGACATTGAGCGTGGGGTGGCAATCTTTTAGATGGTGATTATGCGCTTCCGCAAGGCATATTTAATTAGGTCAACGCGGCTATGAATAGCGAGCTTAGCCATGAGGTTGGTCTTGTGCCTGTCAACGGTCTTTGGACTAAGTACAAGCATATTTGCGATTTCCTGGGTGGTATGACCCTCAGCCAGCAATTTTAAAATTTCCCGTTCTCTATTCGTCAGTTGTCTGTAGGGGTCATGCTCTCTCACTATATCAATCCCCTGCTGATATCCTTCGACAAATATGCGGGCTACTGATGGCGATAGGTAAGAGTCTCCCCGGTACACGGAACGAATAGCAGATGTCAGCTCAGACGACGCCGCCGTCTTGCTGATAAAACCACGAGCACCAGCCTCGATGACCGGAAACACAAACTCGCGGTCATCATATTGTGTGAGTGCGATTACCTTTGTTCCAGGGAACTCCTTACATATACGGCGTGTTGCTTCTAAGCCGTCCATGAGAGGCATAGCGATATCCATGACAACGATGTCCGGCACCAGCTTTCTGACCTTCTCCAAAGCTTCTCTTCCATTTGCTGCTTCACCAACTAGTTCGATATCCGACATCAGCCCGAGCAGAGCATAGATGCCATGCCGCACTATAGTATGATCATCAACTACTAAGACTTTTATCTTCGGCATTTGTTGTGCTCCACCGTATCGGTATTCTCGCTGTAGCCGTAGTTCCCTTGCCCGGCTCAGATTGGATGATACAGCTACCGCCCATCAGTTTCACTCTTTCTTTTATGCTGAATAAGCCAGCTCCTCGTCCGCCTGCCTCAATGTCTTGTATTTGAGAGACATCAAAGCCCACACCGTTGTCACTTATGCAGAACAATAGCTCATTGCCACTTACAGTCAACGAGATTGAAGCGCTCGTCGCCTTGGAATGCTGTTGGATATTCCCAATACCTCCTTGTGCTACGCGGAATAAGCCTGTCTCCACCTCCCGCGGCAATGTTCTTTCCAAGTCGTCGAACTGGAAGGAGACGTTGATTCCCATGGGAACCAGTGTGGACTCCGCATGCTGACGAAGCGCTGGAATAAGCCCCAGCGAATCAAGAAGAGTGGGACGAAGATTGACAATTAACCGATGGATTTCATCGCCGATATGAATTGCTAGCTCATGAGCCTTCTTCAATGTTTCCTTGATCTTCGCATCCTGAATGCCAGCCATCTCAACCATTTCGATGACCGCTTGCAGGTTGAACGCTAATCCGGAAAGTGCCTGGCTCGTCTCATCGTGAAGTTCCCGGGAAAGACGTTTACGTTCCTCTTCCTGAGCCATTACGGCAAACCGCGCGAGCTGCCTGTACCGTTCCCTTCCCCTTTGCAACTCTTCGTAAAGCTTTGCCTGCTCGATAGCTAAGCCGAGAAGGTCACCAGTTGAATGTAAGAGGTGAATATCCTTTTCTGTGAATTGGCGGGGCGAGCGGCTGGCCACATTCATGACCCCGAGGACCTTGTCTTTGGACATAAGAGGAACACTGACGAATGCCTTCAGGCCCTCTTTGCTGATGAGATCAGGATGGGCAGCACCAGGTTCTATGGAGATGTCCTCCACCATGATTGACCTTGCGTTTTCAGCAACTTTTCCCTCGACTCCCTCACCAAGCTTAAGATGCATCTCTTGAGCATATTCATCAGATATACCATGATATACGCGATACGATAGGGTTTTCGTATTCTCATCCAGGAGCATAATCCCGCCGATGGCACTATCCAGAATAGCGAGAGCAGTATCCAGGCCTACGTGAAGGGTCGCTTCTAGGTCGACAAGGCCACTGATAGCGGCTGCAACACGGCTCAGGGCGACGAGATCATCGGGCCTGCCATGAGCCACACTTGATGAGTCTGTTGTATGAGGAGTGATATTGACTGTACTTCTTGGTGCAGGTTCCTCTTTTGCTGTGTTCATTTAGTGCCTCCGCTACCGAAATATGACCTTGCCAGCATGCTTATAAATCTAGCTTACAGAAAGCTTCGACTGCTGTCAATACTGAGCAAAGTTTTTGGGTTTTCTGTTAGACTGCGTTGCGCTGCGCCACCGGACCTGAGACAAGCCAGTCACTACTCGTCAAGTAGCTCCTATCAGATCTATCATCATGGTCGTTATCAAGCCACCTCATTATTTTATAGCTAGATACAAGATATTCCTATTCTCCCTAAGGAATGACTAGAGGTCTGCGAGAAAAGAGTAACAAAAAGCTGGCTTTTTTAGGTTTTCGAGTAGAATACTAGTAACTGCTGTAGCGCCGGAATAAACCGCTTCTTCTCAAAGAAAAGTTCGGGAACTGTCCACAATGGCCTACCTTGGGGGGTTCGAACCAAATCAGGCAAAGGCAAAGGTTGTACTAAAAGTTCTATATATTAAACATCTTGGGCTCTCAATTTCGATTCCTGCTTGCCACACTTTTAAATCCTTGTAGATTATTTTGCAGCCATGTCAACGACGTGCTATGAATTGCCATGCCGCATTATTCTCGCGTCAGCAATCCAAAAGGTTAATCTTGTTTCTTATTGTCTGATACTATTGGCAGTCCACTTGCATCTGAGGTCAATGATTGTACCATTCGGGGTAGATTTGCGTGAGCACTACAGAGGGATCGCACAGAGGTCCAAGATACATAACAGGGTATCCAATTCCTCTGCCCCGAAGGGCTTGCAATCCTTCGACTGCCTTCGCCATCATTTTCGGTGGCAGAGCCAGAACCAGTTCATCATCGGTAACGGTGCCGAATGCTCTCTCTCCCATGCATGGAATGGCCAAGGCAGGCTTGCCACTGGTATAACACTGAGCTAATCCGTCGGCACAAGACCCTTCGCCGATGAAGAAAAACTGAAAGCGCTCGTAGTCTTTAAACTGAAGCCCGTTCATCAGTAACATCATCTGGGCGGGGTTACCGTAGATTAAGATAACATCGGGGTCAAATTTCCCGGAAGCTAGCGGGGCGAGCACGAGAGCCTCTCCTGGTGGAACCAAGGGATATGCCGCCATTTGTTTTTTGGCTTCTTCCACTGTGGCAAACCACGTAGTGGCGAAGGCATTTGCCTCCCAAGAGACCTCCTTTTCAGTAGTAGCTGCTAGACCACAGATTCGAGCACAGCGCTCACCGAGGTCATCTCTTGTCACTCCTACAGTCATGCCTCCCATTCGAGCCAGCGCCGGTGCCTGGCAAAAAGAAGCTCTGCGATTAAGTCGCATCACCCCCGGTATTTTCTCCAGTTCCTCCATTTTCTCCAGCCTCTTGTAGGCAACGGGGCTTGTTTTTAGGCGAAGCAAACGCTCCATCTCCTGGGTAAGTCCTGCCCAGTCAATCACTTTGGCCTCTTTTTTCTCCACTTAATTTCCTCCCTTTTCTTTTCGTTGTTTTGCAAGAGAATCATAAGCAGCTTAGCATGCGACTGTCAAGTTTGCCCGCCCGGCGTTACTCTTTTTTGGGGGTTCTGCCTTTCTGATGATATGCCCGCAGATAGGGCAGAACAAAACGTTTAGAATGGGGCTTTATGCTTTCTGTGGAATTGAGGCTATGGGATGGGGATGGGGGCTAACCGATCTAATTTCTTAAATCTAGATCTCTGCTTGTAAGGCTAAGATAGAGGTTATCAAGGACACTTAATCCTCTATGCCGTAGTCGTGAAGGCAGTCTACAAGATCTTGAACGGTAACGATTTTCTCGGTATCTTCGTCTGATATTTCCAGCTTGCGTCCTGGCCTGCTGAACCCCTGTTCGATGGCTGTGATAAGCTCGGCTAAATCGGGGGGGTCAATATTGAGGTCGTCAACGAAGGATGCTGAAGGCATTATTGATTCCTCGTCAACGCCAAGTTGCTCTGCAATCATTTTTTTAAGCTTTTCCAAAATGCGTGACATTCGTTTCCTCTTGGCATTCAGGTTTGCTTAGTTCTCTTAATCACTTCTTGTTGCTTCCCTTGCTGTATACACGCAGTGACTACTGAACCTAAGACCCCGTTGACAAATTTTTTAGAAGCATCACTACCAAAACTCTTAGCCAGCTCAACAGCTTCATTAATAGCCGCTTTAACTGGAACTCTATTATCGAATAAAATCTCAAAAATGGCAAGGCGGAGGATATTTCTATCTATGGTGGCTATTTGATTGATGGGAAAGGCGGGAGCAAACTTTTGAATCACATCATCGATACCCTTCTTGTTCTGAAGGACTCCGTTAACCAGGCTTCTGGCGAAATCGGCGGCTTCATCAGGCAGGGCTTTTTCCTCTAGCAGGCGAGCCAGAATCTCCTTCGGCTTGTGAGCCGAGCAGTCGAGCTCATAAAGCGTCTGTAGGGCTATAGTCCTGGCCTTCCGTCTAAATCCAGTCATCCTGATATTCATACCTCAGCAAGTGAATGTTTCCCATCTGCCCTTTGGAAAGTTGACATTCGTTAGGGCATAGATGGCAAACAACGTCATTACTTGTCTTTGGTGGTTGTGGTGGTAGGTTAAAGGGCTGCCTTGATTTCCGGTGTGCTTCCTGGATTGTGGGCTCGGTATTTTGGAAATCGTGGCGGATATAATCAGCAAATATGACGGTAGACTTAGAGATAAGGGTGGATTTCTTGCCGCAGTGGTTATAGATGGTAGCGGTTCTGGGGTGTGGGCTACGTTTCAGCATCTCGGCTATTCGAACCCTGAGTTCTAACAATCTGATTGAGTGCAGCCCATACATTATGGTATGGCGTGTGGGTGATTATCCTCTGCGCCACCTCGTTATTTCACTGATGGTTTGAGCGCTGCTTATGTTAAAGGTCTGTGCTCCGGGGCTGATTCGTTTAATCAACTTGGTCAGTATCTCACCAGGCCCCATCTCGAAGAAGGTGGTTACTCCTTGCGTGATCATAGTTTCAACAGATTGCTGCCATTGAACTGGGCGGACGATCTGGCTAACCAGCTCCTCCTTTATCGCTTCCAGGTCAGTGAGCGGCTGGGCAGTAGCATTAGCCACAACTGGGACAGATGGTTTATTAAAGTTAAACTCAGAGATGGCATTTCTTAATCTTGTTATGGCTGGTTCCATAAGCGAGGAATTGAAAGGCCCGCTTACTCTTAGGGGGAGAATGCGGCGGGCTCCCTTTATCTGCGCTAATCTCTTGGCTTTTGTCAGGCTTTCCTGGTTGCCGCTGAGGGTGACTTGGTCTGGAGCGTCTATATAGGCAATCTCAGCACCTGTAGAGAAGCTTATGTTTTTGAAGACTTCTATATCCAGACCGGTCATGGACACCATGCCGCCGACTGTTCTTTGGCCGGCTTCGTTCATTAGTCGTCCTCTCTCACGAATCAATCGCACGGCATCAGACAGGCTAAGGGCGCCGGCAGCTACCAGAGCTGCGTAGGTGCCCACGTCATGTCCAGCGACGAAGGTGGGTTCTGGTATGCCGTTGTTGCTAATCTCCTGAGCTGCTCTCAGGCAGGCAATGCTTGTGGTCAATACGGCCGGCTGGACGTTGACGGTCTGTCTTAGGTCTTCTTGAGGGCCTTCAAAACATAAATGAGACAATGGGAAACCCAGAGCTTTATCAACCTCATCGAAAACTTCTCGGGCTGAAGAGTAGTGGACATAAAGGTCTAGCCCCATGCCTACAGAATGAGATTCCTGTCCGGGGAAAACATAAGCGACTTTTATTGCTTCTACCATATCTCCTCCTTGTAATTCAAATTAACTTAAGGACAATCATTTTCTTCATCTAACTTGTCCAACGGTTTTCCGCCATGGTTATGTCTTCAAGCTAGGAGTTACTGGCCGGGTGTTTTCTTCGGGGTTTTAATCTGAATCACTTCCCTTCCTGCATAGGTACCACAGGTGGGACAGGCATGATGAGGTAATTTGGGAGTATGGCATTGAGGGCAATCAACCAATTTAGGGATGCTCAGAGCCAAGTGGCTGCGCCTTTTTCCTTGCCGTGATTTGGCATATTTTCTCTTCGGTAACGCCATTTAGGTTTTACTCTCCTTCCCTGAGCGGATTAGTTTTGACCAGCGTTGGTCATAGGCATTAGATGGACATTGGCAGGGTCCTTGATTAAGGTCATGCCCGCATGATGGGCATATTCCAGCACAATCTGGGCGGCAAAGTGGCTTGGCTGGCACAGCCAGTAAGGTGTATTGGCGCATTACTTCACTTAAGTCCAGCATGTGGCTATCGTCAATAGTAATGCCATCAGTCTGGTCAGGTAAAGATAAAGCTTCGGATGTGCTTACGCTAGGAAGGCATTCCTCTTCAAAGTCATAATTTACTTCATAATCAATCGCTTTGAGACACCGACTGCAAGTTTCTGTTACGCTGGCTGTGATTTCACCTTTAGCCATAAGGCCGCGATTGGTGCGGATTAAGGTTACTTCACCCTTAACAGACTTTATATCGTCCGTATCAAGGCTCTCGTCTATTTGGTAGTTACGGCTTGAGCCTATTGGTTCCTTGAGTAACTGAGCAACGTTAATGAGCATCTTATCTATTAGCACTTACGAACTGGCTCATTATAAGTGGCGATATTTCTAAAGTCAAGCTAATGTAATTATCGGCGGAGAGTGACTTGTATCTGCCTGAACGTAGGTAGAATGTGCTTAGCTCTTGGAGTATAATGGCTACTTGTGGGGGCAAGTCAAGGAGTGGCGAAAAAGACTTTGACAAAGGCGGCACTAAAGGCCGAGGTAAGCAGGCAGGTAGAGCAGCAGCGCCAGGAACTTATTAAATTAAGCCTCAAGATTCATGCTAACCCTGAGCTGGGTTTCAAAGAGGAAAAAGCATCAGACTGGTTGACCGATTACTTGGCAAGAAACAACTTTCGGATAGAGAGGGGCATTGGGGGGTTGTCTACTGCTTTCAAGGCGACTTATGGCAGGAGTAAACTTGTAATTGCTCTGCTTGGCGAATATGATGCCTTGCCTGAGATTGGGCATGCCTGTGGACACAATATAATAGCTGCTTCAGCGGTGGGAGCTGGTGTGGCCAGTAAATGTGTTATCGATAATTGTGGTGGGGCGGTTGTCGTTTTCGGTACGCCCGCAGAGGAGCTTTTTGGTGGCAAGGTGTTCATGTTGAGGGAAGGTGTTTTTGATGGAGTGGATGTAGCTATGATGATTCACCCTGGGGTGCGTAACGTAGCGACTACTGAAGCGCTAGCCTGTGTTGGTCTAGAGATTGAATTCTTTGGTAAGGCGGCTCATGCTGCTGCCTATCCTGAGCGGGGGATAAATGCTCTCGAAGCCATGATTTTGGCGTTTAATGCTGTCAATTCACTTCGTCAGCATGTCAAAGATAGGACTCGGATTCATGGCATAATTACACGTGGTGGTGAGGCGGCTAATGTAGTCCCGGCATATTCGGCAGCTACATTCCTCGTTCGTGCTATGGATAATGCTTACCTTGATGAGTTGAAGCAAAGAGTTCTAAATTGCTTCGAAGGAGCGGCTCTAGCTACGGGTGTAAGATTGGGCTACAGGTGGAGTGATATAATTTATGCCCCAATGAAGAATAATTTAGTCTTGGCGCAGCTATTTACCCAGAACCTGGAATCTTTGGGCAGAAGGGTGGAACCTTTTGAATCTTACCTTGGTTTTGGCAGCACTGACATGGGTAATGTTAGCCAGGTTATACCTGCCATTCATCCCTCGGTTGCTATTGCTTCTCCCGACGTGCTACTGCATTCGGCAGATTTTGCCATAGCTGCTGCCTCTGAGTCAGGTCATAAGGGGCTGTTAGATGCGGCTAAAGCTCTGGCTATGACAGTTGTCGACCTTCTGAGTGAATCTCAAACGCTAGCCAGGGTTAAGGATGAGTTCTCCAGCCAGTTGTCTTAGGGCATGTGTTTTTAAGCTTTGCTCTGTGGTCGGTGGGTACTAATCTGCAGCAAAAAATTTTGATTTGCTGTCGAAACACCTTTGTTGACGCTAGGCAAAATTTAGGCAGAAATTATAAAATAGTATTACGACTTGTATCTTCTGGTGTCCTTGGAAGCAATTAAACCAATTTCAATCTAGATAGGGGTTAGAGAATGAAAGTTATTTTTCTCAAGAATGTGCCTAAGGGAAAGAGGGGGGAGATAAAAGAAGTTGCTGATGGCTATGCCAGGAACTTTCTTTTGCCTAAAGGCATGGCTTTACCGGCAACACCTTCGGCAATAAAGGCAGCTAAAGTTATGTCTGACGAGAAGGCAGAGAGTCAGGTTCGCCAGCATGAAGAAATAAGCAGAATGGTTCAGGAGCTGGAGGGGAAAGAGTTACATTTTAAAGCTAAAGCAGGCGTCAAAGGTCGCCTTCATGGCGCTATTACTACTGCTAGTATAGCTGATGAGCTATCTCGGCTCACTGGTTTCGATATCGATAAGAAGAAAGTCGAACTGGAGGAGCCCTTGCATCATCTCGGCAGCTATGACGTAATGATTAACTTGGGCACAGGTACTGAGGCTAAAATTAAAGTAGTTATTGAGGAAGAAACGACTCAAGATGCTTAGCGAGAACCTGCCGCCACATGATATTGAAGCTGAAAAAGCAGTGCTTGGCTCGTTGCTTATTGATAGTGATGGCATATTCAAGGTTGCTGCTTTCCTTAGGCCAGAGGACTTCTTTATCCCAGAAAATCAGTGGGTTTATGATGCATGTTTCAGCCTTTATCAGCGTAATGAGGGCATAAATCAGATAACCGTAGCTCACGAATTAGCCCAGAAAGGCAGGCTGGAAGAAGCTGGTGGGGCTGCTTATTTAAGTCACCTGGTATTTACGGTACCTACATCTCTACATATTGAGCATTTTGCGCAGATTGTGTTGAGATCGGCTGTAATGCGGCGACTTATCAGTGCCGGCAGCCAGATTACTGCTCTTGGCTATGAAGCTGATGTTGAGGTTGATGCTGTGCTTAGTAGGGCGGAGGATATTTTGTTTAAAGTGAGGCAGCGACAAAGCCATCAGGATTTTGTGCCTATACGCCAGATTCTTGGTCAGTATTTTGAAGAAGCTGGGCCCCAGCCCGAGGGAGAAGAAATTACACATATTCTTACCAGCTTCGTTGCTGTAGATGACATATTGGGCGGGTTACAACGTTCCGACCTGATTGTTCTAGGTGCCAGGCCAAGCGCCGGCAAGACCAGCTTGGCTCTCAATATTGCCAGGAACGCAGCTGTTAACCAGAAAGCCTGTGTGGCTCTATTTAGCCTGGAGATGTCTCGAGAAGCGGTTGTCCAGCGTCTTCTAGCTAGTGAAGCCAATGTGGACTCTAAAAGCGTTCGTTTGGGGACATATACAGAAAGACAAGAGAGAAGGATTATGGAAGCCAGCGGTATACTTTCTGAAGCGCCTGTCTATATTGATGACTCACCTCAACTGCGAGTGGTGGAGATGCGAGGCAAGGCGCAGCGACTTCATCGCGAGCGCACTGTTGACTTAGTTATTGTGGATTATTTGCAGCTTATGCAGGGAGCGACTAAGAGCGAAAGTCGAGTGCAGGAACTGAGCGATATAACGCGCTCGTTGAAGGCGCTGGCTCGTGAGATAGACGCACCGGTGCTAGCTATTTCTCAACTTAGCCGGGCTGTGGAATGGCGCTCGTCACATAAACCCCAACTCTCCGACCTCAGAGATAGCGGCAGCATTGAACAAGATGCTGATGTGGTTCTCTTTATCTCTCGTGATGAAATGTATTTCACTGAAGATGAATGGAAAAAAGACCATGATATAGAGATAGAGCCCTATCCTAAGGGTATTGCTGATATAATTATAGCCAAGCACCGTAATGGGCCTACGGGTGAAGTCCGTTTACGCTTCGAGGCTAGGATAGCTAGGTTCGAAGACGTATTACAAACTGAGTTGGGTGCAGCTTAAGGATTACTTAGGACGAAGAATCATGGCTGAGAAAGTGTTTCCTGGCTTTCCTGCAAGAGCTGAGGTTACTCCGATACCTAACCTGTTCTTCAGTGCTGTAATGCCGAAGGTACATGGTATTGTTGAGCTTAAGACAGTATTGCATGTCTTCTGGCTGCTCAGTCGTCGCCGTGGTTATCCTCAGTTTGTAACCTATGGTGAACTTCTGTCCGACCCCATACTTATAGGCGGTATAGAGGGAGGAGCCAAGGCTAAAGACGAGGTACTTCGTCAGGCGCTGGGACAAGCCGTGAAGCATGGCGCTATGCTACACCTGAGTATTGACCGAGATGGGCAACCTGAAGATGCCTATTTCATTAACAGTGAAGCTGCGAGGGAGGCTATTAACAAGATTCAGCAAGGCGAGTTTCCACAACTGGTTTTGGCACCCAGGAAAGGTGAGGGAGTGGAAACTGAGCCACATCCCGACATTTTCAGTCTTTATGAACAGAATATTGGCATGCTCACGCCCATAATTGCCGAGCAACTTCAGGAGGCTGAAGAACTTTATCCGGCAGAGTGGATCCAGAGCGCTTTCAAGGAGGCTGTTGGCTTAAATAAGCGTAGCTGGAAATATATCGCGCGTATTTTGGAACGGTGGGCTATAGAAGGTAAAGATGATGGAAAGCTTGGGAGAGATTTTAAAAAAGAGGACGACCGCGAAAAATACATCAGAGGCAAGTACGGACACATGGTCAAGCGGTAACTCAGGAGAAGGAAGCTTGCCTGATACAACTTGCCCAATATGTAAAGGGGCTGGTTTTGTACATCCACTATCAGCTTCGGGACATCCTGATTTCAGTCGAGTCGTGCCATGCCGATGCAGCCATCGGGAGTTGAAAAAGGAGAAGCTGGCTCAGCTTCAACGGTATAGTAATCTTGGTGCTTTGTCTAGGCTGACCTTCGATAACCTCTTGCCGGCTGGTAGATACGACGAAGCTATATTGCAACAAAATTTCACGCGGGCTTACGAAGCCGCCCGGGCTTTTGCCAACGAGCCGAAGGGATGGTTAATCTTAGTCGGCCCAAGCGGTTGTGGAAAAACACATCTAGCCTGCGCTATTGCCAATTACCGGCTGAGCCTGGGTCAGCCAGCTTTTTACATAGGTGCTGCTGACCTGTTGGACCACCTGAGGAGTGCTTTTAGTCCCAGCAGTGACATTGCTCATGATGAAATGTTTGAGCGCGTGAAAAATGCACCGCTTTTAATCTTGGATGATTTGACTATGGCAGCTACCACTCCCTGGGCTAAAGGAAAGTTGGAGCAGTTGCTTAACCACCGTTTTAATGTCCGCTTATCCACAGTTATCACTACCGATGTGCCGATTGAAGAGTTTGACGAGAGTTTGCGAGGTCATCTAACTGACTCTGAGCTATGCACTATATGTGTAATTCAAGGGAAGTCAACGTTGACTTTGGAACATCTCAGCAGCATAGAGTTAGAGGCATTGAGTAAAAAGGCCTTCAACAATTTTGATTACAAATCGCTAAACCTCTCGCCTGAGGAGCGCCAGAGCCTGGAGCAAGCCCACCGCAACGCCGTCAATTTTGCTAAAGCTCCGGAAGGCTGGTTGGTTTTAATGGGGGTCAATGGTTGTGGCAAAACACACTTGGCAGCTGCCATTGCCAATCATCTGCGCCGAGGGGGTAAATCGGTCTTGTTCATCGTGGTTACTGACCTCCTCGATTATTTGCGTTCCACTTTCAACCCGGAGAGCAGGGTTTCTTATGATGAGCTCTTCGAGAAAATTAAGAAGGCTTCGGTGCTTATCCTCGATGATTTTGGTGAACAGGCGGCCACGCCGTGGGCTCAAGAGAAGCTCTATCAGCTAATAAATTATCGCTATAATGCCAGGCTAGCCACAGTGATTACTACCTGTCTTTCCTTAGATGAGATTGAGAGACGCATCAGCTCTCGTATGGTTGACCCCAGCCTTAGTCTCGTTTTGAATATCAATGCACCTGATTATCGAGGTGATATAAAAGCCCCACGTGTTCGAGAAGCCAAGTCTCAGCAGCGATACTCGCGGCGAGGTCGCCTGTCTTAGCCTGTTGTAGGTCAAAGATTTTCTTGCTAAAATAACCCAAATTGGCTGGGAAAGAAACATGGTAAATTCACCAGTCTTGGTACTTAATCAGAATTATGAACCGCTTAATGTCTGCAGAGTACGCAGGGCTGTAATTTTGCTTTTTCGTGGCAAAGCTGAGGTTTTGGAGAACGGGCGGGGTAATCTCCATTCTATTAATGGTGTTTTCGACATCCCCTCGGTGATTCGCCTTGTTTATTTTATCAGACGACCGCGGCAGCAGCGGAAGCTGACCAAGCTTGAGGTTTTCAATCGTGACAAGTATGTTTGTCAATATTGCGGTCGAGAAAGTAAGGACCTTACTCTAGACCATGTTACACCAAGGCGGCGTGGTGGGGAGCATAGCTGGGAAAATGTGGTAAGTGCCTGCATACCTTGTAATCGTCGGAAGGCTGGAAAGGCCCCAGTTGAGGCTGGTATGCCACTTCTTCATCAACCCGGACCGCCCCACAATGATGGCTTCTATGTGCCCTTCCAGTACCTCCGTGTGCATACTGAGTGGCAGAAATACCTTCCTCAATAAATCTAACTTTTTGTCTACTTCTTATCGTCTGATGGCTTTTCGCGCCAATCTATCTGGCTAAGCGGTAATTCTACGGTAACACCTGTTTCTAGTTCTACGGTTACGGTCTCTTTAAGTGGATTGCAACTGACCACTTTAGCATTTCCCAAAGCCGTGGACACTTCCTGACGTAATGGTGGCAGTTTTTCTTTCATAGCTCGGTATTGCTCATACTCATAGTCCAAGCAACAGAGAAGTCGGCCACAGACACCAGATGTTTTCATCGGGTTAAGTGCGATATCTTGCTCCTTGGCCATCTTAATGGAGACTGGCTCAAACTCGCTGAGGAAGGTGGTACAGCATAAGGGGAAACCACATTTACCTAAGCCGCCGATTAACTTTGCCTCGTCTCTAGCTCCAACTTGCCTTAATTCAACGCGAGTCTTCAGGTTGTGGCTTAGCTCTCGAGCGAGCTCACGAAAATCAACCCTTTTTTCGGCGCTGAAGAAGATGGTGAGATGGTTTCTATCTAAATTATACTGAGCTGAGATCGGTTTCATTGGCAGGTTGAGTTTTTCTACCAGCTCTCGGCATTTGACTATGGCGTTCATTGCTCTTTTTTGCTGCTGCTGGGCTTTTTCTATGTCTTCAGCCTGTGCCTTGCGGATTATCGGTTTCAGTGGTTCGGTTATTTCACTGAAAAGGGCCTGTTTTGGTGAGATAGCTACTTTGCCTAATTCGTGGCCGCGGCTGGTCTCAACTACCACATCATCATTTACTTCCAAGGGGATGCCCGAAGCGTCAAAATAGTAGACCCTTCCGGCTTGATGAAAGCGAACTCCAGCTATTTCTGGCATTATTGGCTTACAGGCGTGGGTAGTGTTGTATTACCCAGTACCCTCTCCTTCTTAGGCATGTTAAGCATTAATATCTCGAACACCAAACGCAGGTTGGCATTTACAGCAATTTGGTTTAATGATTGTCGTAAGCTATCGATGAAATTCCTGATCTCCAATAGACTTAGCACCTGTGCCCATTCCTCAAGCTTTGAGATGTAGTCAACATTGGTGGTGGTTTGTTTGCAGCAGCATTTATTCAGCATCACATCTCTCCACCAGACAAGCCAGAGTTTTATTATCTCCTCAGCCGACTTGCGGTCATTCCCGAGCTTAGCAGCATAGCTGAAACGTTCTTCCCACCCAGCATCTATCAAAGAAAACATTTCGGTCAATCTTTGAGTGCGCTGTGCGAGGTAACTGTCGTTAGCTGAAACTCTTATTGCCCAACCGAGGCAGCCCTGAGACAATCCGGACAAGAGCCTTGCTCTATCACAATCAACGCCGTGAGATTCGATGAGTATTTTCTCTATTTCATCGCTTGGCATTGGTTTTAATTCTATCCGCTGGCAGCGGGAGACCACCGTGGGCAAAAGCCGCGGCTCTTCGGCAGTCAATAGAAGTATCATTATGTGAGGTGGCGGCTCCTCTATGGTCTTAAGCAAGCAGTTGGCCGCTTCGGTAGATAGATATTCAGCACCATCGATAATGAAGACCTTGCACTTGCCTTCATACGGCGGCAAGCTAGCACTGTGTTGAAGTTCTCTAATATCATCGATGCTAATCTCAACTCTTGATTTTGTCTCTCCTGAGTCTTTGGCTGAGTTCAAACTTATAATTGTAATATCGGTATGCTTTCCATCTGCAATCCTGTGACAGGATTGGCAATCACCACATGGTGGCTCACTGCCTTGACAGTTAACTGCTCTGGCTAAATCGAGTGCCAATGTTGTCTTACCTATGTTGGGTGCTCCCATAAAAAGATAAGCATGAGCCAAATTGCCCGTTCGAAGGCTATGTTCAAGTAGAGCTAATGCTTCAGGTTGACCAATTGTTTGCCACATATCTTTTTTAAGTTGAGTCTAATCTCATCAAGTCCTTATAGCTTTCGCGCTTTCGGATAAGGCGAGCTTTGCCGTCTTTGACCATCACAATTGCTGGTCTGGTAACCATATTATAGTTGCTTGACATGGGGATAGAATAAGCGCCGCTGACTGGTATAGCTATGATATCTCCTGCTGAGACGGAAGCCAAGCTCACGTCTCTGGCTAGAATGTCACCTGACTCACAATATTTGCCGGCAATAGTAACATTGGTTGATTCACCATCGCTAGCCTTGTTCGCAACTAAGACATCATATCGTGCTTCGTAGAGAGATGGTCGGATGTTATCCCCCATACCGCCATCTACGCATATATATTTCCGCACGCCGGGAATTTCTTTTATTGAACCAACGGCATATAAAGCTACTCCTGCTTGTGCCACAATGGCTCTTCCAGGTTCGATAATTAGCTTTGGAAATGTCAAGCCAAGTTCATTGGCTAGACTTGAAATCTTGGCGGTTATAGCTTCAGCATAATCAGCTATGCTCGGTGTCCGGTAGTCCGCTGTGTATCTTACGGCGAAGCCACCGCCGGGGCTGAGTTCGGTAAGGTGAAAACCATGCTTGGTTTCCATATCTTTGGCAAAATTCAGGACAAGGCTTATGGCTATCTGATAAGGAGAGGTATCGGGGATTGGTGAGCCAAGATGAAAATGTAGACCGATGAGATTAATGTTGGAAGCTGCCACAGCTTTGGTTACTGCCGTCTCAGCCTGTCCGGTAGCTAGAGGAAAGCCGAATTTGCTATCCAGTATGCCTGTAGTAGTATGGCGGTGAGTATGAGGGTCAACCCCCGGAGTAAGACGGAGCAGAATGGTCTGTCTAACTCCCATCTCACCAGCCAATGAATTAAGTAGTTCCAGCTCATCGAAATTGTCAACTACAATTCGCCCGATTCCCCAATCTAGAGCTAGCTTTAGTTCGTCAGCAGTCTTATTATTGCCATGGAAATATACTTTTTCAGGGGGGAAATCTACTGATTGCGCCACGCTCAACTCTCCGCCGGAGACAACATCCAGGCCGAGGCCCTCCTCTTTGAAAATAATAGCTAGAGCCCGATTCAGGAAGGCCTTTGATGCGTAAATAATAAGTGTGTTCGAATAGCGCTTGGTGAACTCGGTCTTGAATTCCTGGCACTTGGAGCGAAGGGTGGCCTCGTCGAGGACATAAAGGGGGGTGCCGAATTTCTTAACCAGCTCAACGCAGTCACAGCCACCTATATGAAGGTGACCGTGGTTGTCAATATCTTTTGTCAACGGGAACAGAGAAAGCTTTGATAAATCGCTTTGGTGCATTTAAACAATATTACGGTTATTAGCATATATCATCTATAATAATTATACTATTCTCATAGCTAATCTGTCACCCCAGCCGACGGTGCAGAGTGTTTTTTGCGGTGTCATTGCTGGATTCGACGAAGCTGCTTTGCCGAGTAAAAAAAACGGTAAATTATTTTCGGACTGTATTAGGATATTGATTCCGTGATGTCAGTCGAAGGCCGCCGCTTGAGGTAGCATTGCCATCGGGCATTTACCCAGTCCTGCCGTTGAGAAATTTGCTCTTCGGTAATGTTCTTAAACCTTCCTTGCTCGGCTAGGTATTCTCTCACTGGCTTTAGATTACCCTTTCGGGCGAGGGACTTGCTGGCAGAGGTGAGGTGAAAAACACCGTCTTGAACTTCGTAAAGCACAAACAGTCCAGTTTCTACTGCCAGCTGGCCGATTTTGACGGTATTGCTGTAGGGGAATTGCCATCCGGGAGGGCAGGGCGCAAAAACATGAATGAACCTGGTGCCTTTTATCCCTTTTGCTTTTCTGACTTTCTCGTAGAGGTCTAGAGGGTAAGAAGCGTTGGCAGTGGCGATATATGGCAGGCAATGAGCTTCCATTATGGCGGCTATGTCCTTTGGGTTCTGTCGCTTGCCCAGGACAGGTGTAGTGCCTGTGATAGCACCCAGAGGTGTTGAGCCTGAGCGCTGATTGCCGGTGTTCATATAGCCTTCGTTGTCATAGCAGATGTAGATGAAATCCTCCTGTCTTTCCGCAGCCCCGCTCAACGATTGGATTCCTATGTCATGTGTGCCGCCATCACCGGCCATCGCCAGCACGGTCAATCCCTTTCTGCCCGTAGCCCTGAGTCCGGCAACCAGGCCGGTTGCCGATGCCCCGGTGGAGGCAAACGGCGTATTCACGCAGGGGACATTAACCGCTGTTATCGGGTACATGCCGTGCAATACGGTAAGGCAGCTAGCTGGCACCGTGACAATGACCTGTCCATCTAATGCTTTTAGAATATGACGATAGGCAATAGATAAGGCACAGCCCAGACATGTCCTGTTGCCGGGCAGTACATATTCTGTTTCGGTTAGATTGACGGCATTAACTTTCAAAATGAAACGCCTTTCAGATGTAACATATCCATTCAGGATATTCGATGTTTAAAGCGCCTGTTTTTAGTGAAGCTAGCGATTGTCTAACTGCATCTGCCAGCTCTCTGGCCTTGACGTCACGTCCGCCCAATCCGACGATGAAGTTTCGTATGGCTGCGTTTACCTGACTGCCGTAAAGAGCTGACTTGATTTCTGAGCAGGTAGCTCCCTCAGAGCCATAGCTGATATTTTTATCAAAAACCACAATCAGGCGGGCTTTTTCGAGTGCCTTTGCCAAAGCGTCTTTAGGAAATGGTCTGAATACTCTCAAGCCCAGGACACCGACCTTAAGGCCATCCTCCCGAAGCATGCCCACAGCCACTTTTGCTTCCATAGCCAGGCTGCCCATGGCAACAATGACTATGTCAGCATCGTCCAGGTTATCTTCCCAGAACATTTTGGCGTAGTTCCTGCCGAATAGTTCGCCGAATTCCTGTCCTACCTTCATTATTGTTTCTGCGGAGTTTTGCAAAGCTTCCTGGAGGAGGTATCTCAGCTCCATATATCCATGGCAGAGAACGCCCTCAGCATTAACTCTGGGCTCAGCAAGCGTTACAAGGTTATAGTTTTTGGGATTGGCTGGGTCAAGTATGGTGTGCGGTTTATATGGAGGCAAAAATCTGTCCACATCCTCTTGTGATGGTATGTCCACCGGCATTTCAGTGTGAGATAGGACATAACCGTCGAAACAGACCATAACAGGCACGTACACTGTTTCCGCGATTTTATAAGCCTGGATAATTGAATCCAGAATTTCCTGGTTGTTTCTGGCATATATCTGTATCCAGCCGGTGTCACGCTGGGATATAGAGTCCTGTTGGTCGTTGAGTACATTCCAAGGTGCTCCGATGGCGCGGTTAACGCAGGCAAGTACCACCGGGAGACGTGCTCCAGCTGCCCAATGCAGCATCTCATGCATGTAGGCTAGACCATGGGCGCTTGTGGCAGTGAAAGTTCTGGCTCCTACCATGGAGGCTGAAGTACATACGGCCAGGGCACTATGTTCACTCTCGACGGCTACGTATTCAGCCTTGAGGTTGCCGCTCTCCACAAATTCAGAAAGTGCCTCGGTAAGCGGTGTCTGTGGAGTGATTGGGTAGGCGGCAATGACCTGGACACGGCTGAGTTTGGCCCCCTCGGCCGCAGCTTGATTACCGTCAAGCAATCGGATATTGGCTTTGTTAGCTTTCTTTTTCAAAGAAACACTGCCTCTTCTTGTTTTTGCCAGAGCCTTTTTTGTTACGCCATAGTTATAGCTTTTGCCGGGCATACCTGCATGCATATTCCGCATCCTTTACAGTATTCCAAGTTTATCTGGATGGGTATGGTTTTCTTGATGACAGCTTCTGGACAATACAGCCAGCACAGGAAACATGATGGCTTCTTTTGCTTAGATGGGATACACTTGTTATGATGTATCATCGGCGTCAGGCTGCGCCACTCACCTGTCTTACCGGCTTCGCCAATAGATGGCGATGACTCATCGCAGATATGCTTGCAATCCCTGGTTCCCATAGCCCTGTGTTATCTTGTTCTCTGCAGTTTGGTTATCTCGTAGGTCTTTTCAATGGCAGCGAGGTTAATGTCTATAGCATTATTGGTAAATCTTTCTCTGATTACCTTTTCAATACTGGGTATATCCACTATTTGTGTAGCACGGGCAAAAGCGCCTAACATAGCAGTATTCACCATTGGAAGTCCGCCGACCATCAACTCCAGTTCCCGGCAGACTTTAGTGGCATCGGCAGTGGCGATGTTAACATTACCTTTGATGTTGAGTTCCTCGGGATGCTGCCATGAATTCACCACCAGCCATCCTCCGCTGCTTAAGCCGCTGGTTACATCCTGGTATGTCAATAATGTGTGGTCCAGAACTACTATCACATCTGGTTTTTCCACCTGAGATATGGTCATTACTGGTTCTGGGGAAATCCTGGTTAGAGCACATACTGGAACGCCTCTTCTTTCAGCGCCGAATGAAGATGCCGCGGTTACCCCTTGGTATCCTTTAAGATAGGCCGCCTGTGCTATTATCTTGGCGGCTGTTACAGCTCCCTGTCCACCCCGCCCATGCCATCTAATCTCATATAGCTTTGTGGTCACAGAGAATTTCTTTGGCCTTCCTTATTTGTCTTTTTTAGAGCGAACAAGCATATATGGTAGCTCTCACCACTTGTGTGTGTCAAACGAGTGTGTTCTCTGCCAGCTTATTGATATCATTGAGCTGTTGGCTGTCTCGGTAAAACATGAAGTTTTTGTGGTACAAGCCTGACCGAGGTCATGTTTCTGTATCGATTATTAGGAATCTAACTCATCTTCATCGGCGGTGAATTTGGCTGCCTCTTCTTTACTGGGGCATATTTCCAGGAAATCGCAGTTCCAGCAGTAGATGTTTGGAGTGGCTGGGTATTCTCTTTCTGTGCATATCTTATCAACCATGTTGATTACATAGGAAGTGGCTTGTGCTAAATCTGCAGCGGTCAGCTCAATAGTTTGGAATTTGCCAGCTTCCAGGTAAAGATAGGAAGCTTTTCTGGGCGGCAAGTCCTGTTTCTTGGAAAGAATAAGGGCGTAGATGTGGAGTTGAAGCTGGTTTATTTCGGCTGGCATCTTGCCGGTCTTATAATCGATGATGTGCAGACTGCCATCGGCTTCTTTATCCACTCGGTCTATTCTTCCTTTTAACAGTATGTTATCTGTAAGTTCAGCACGGTGATTATTTTCTATCATAAATGGCATAACCGATATATCTTGATTCTGGACAAACCAACGCAGTTGGCTGAGGGCTTTTTCACCCCATCTTTTCTCATCCTCCCTGCTATTGAATCCTTTGCGGTTACGTCGCCATTTTTCTCGCAGCAAATTCTCAAGCCTTGTTAGGTTCCGCTCACTAACCGGGACTACAGAGAGGAAATCTTTTAGCGCGGCGTGTATATGGTCGCCCATGGTGAAATAGGGGCGTGATTTTCTGTAAATGTCCCCAAGACGATCGACATACTGAAACTTATACTGTCTCGGGCACTGCTGAAACATATTCAGGCTAAATGGTGAAGCTTCAAACATTCTTAAATCATATTGAAGTAAACTTGCAGTTTCAGATGCCGATTCTATTTTATCACAATTGACTGCAAGAACAGGCATAGGTAGAATGCTATGGATGATTGATGTTTGAAGTTCTGACACAGAAACTGAGCAAAATATTTAGTAGCCTTGGCAGCAAGGGTAGGCTCAACGAAAAAGATATTGATGAGGCTCTGCGGCAGATACGCTTAGCTCTTCTGGAAGCCGATGTTAATTTCAAGGTGGTGAAGAGTTTTCTTGCTGGTATAAGAGAGAGGGCTTTGACCGCACAGGTATTGGAAAGTCTCACTCCGGCTCAGCAAATCATAAAAATTGTCAATGAAGAACTCGTAAATATCTTGGGTAAGGAGCGTAATCATCTTATAGCGGCTAACCGGTCACCTTCGATTGCAATGCTTGTCGGTTTGCAGGGCTCGGGGAAGACTACCACGGCAGCTAAGCTGGCTTTACACCTTAAAAACACTGGACAGCGTCCTTTGCTAGTGGCTGCTGATACCCGTCGACCGGCAGCCATTGACCAGTTGGTGATGCTGGGTAAAAGCTTGGACATACCAGTCTTGGGTGCGGATGCTAGGGTGGCACCGTTAGTCATCTGTCGCCAAGCTTTAAAGCAAGCCCAAGAAATGGCGGCTACTTGGGTGATTATTGATACTCAAGGGCGTCTTCATGTTGACGAGGCAATGATGAAAGAACTGACGCAACTGAAAGCTGCAATTCGCCCTTCGGAGGTGTTATTGATAGTCGATGCTATGACAGGTCAGGATGCGGTGAACACAGCTGAGGAGTTTAAGAAGCATGTTGGGTTGACCGGACTTATTTTGACTAAGATGGATGGAGATGCCCGGGGGGGCGCCGCCCTTTCAATCAAATTTGCCACCGGAGTGCCGGTAAAGTTCATCGGCTCGGGCGAAAAGGTTAGCGCTCTTGAACCTTTTTACCCAGACCGCTTGGCATCCCGCATTTTAGGTATGGGAGATGTACTTACTCTCATTGAGAGAGCAGAGAAGGCATTTGGCGGGCAGCATGCCAAGCAGCTAGAGAAAAAGATGCGCACTGCAGAATTTAATCTCGAGGACTTTTTGTGGCAGTTGCGTCAGCTTAAGAAAATGGGGTCGCTGACTCAATTAGCTGAATTGGTACCAGGTCTTTCTAAATTTGCCTCCAACATTCCTCAAGAGGGTGAGGAAAGCCAGATGCGAAAAATTGAAGCTATTATCCTATCCATGACTCCAGCTGAAAGACAAAACCCAGCTATTGTTAATGGGAGCCGGAGGCGACGTATTGCACAGGGGAGTGGAACAACAACCAGGGACATCAACCAATTGCTCAACCAATTCTACCAGATGCAAAAATTGGCTAAAATGGCAGCGCAAGGAAGACTGCCTAAAAACTTGATGGGTATTCTGGGGCGGTGAGGATTTTTTACTTTGCAGTCTCGGTAATTCCAGTAACAGTCATCTCGTGATTTTTGATTTCGACACTGGTTATATTCAGAGACACCTCAGGTAGTTGCAGGCTTGCTATGATATTCAGCAGTTGTTCAACTCTTTTATTTACAGATTTGGGTAAGGGTAATTTGCCCAAATTGAACTCATCTATTACTACTTTTGGTTTGCCTTCTATAATCTCCACTTGTCCCATTAAGCCCGTTCTAGCATCAATTCCGGGAGTATCTACCACCGCATAAGTTAAGAAATAGCCGTCACCGAAGTTAATCCATACACGTTTCAATGGTGACAGTTCGCCTTCGGATAGCATTTGAGCCAACTTGGAATTGATTTCGTTCTCGGTGATTACCAAACTTACCTCTTTGTTTTCCCCAGCGTTAACCGCGGCTTTGATTTGGTCTTTGAGCGCATCTAGTTTCTGGTCAAAACTTTGGACTGCTTCGAGGCTTCCCATCACTGGTATTACCTTCGCTTGGATTGGAGGCGAAAGCGAGTAAAGATAGTAGCCTATAATCAGGGCAGCGATGACCATAATCCCTATTACGCCAATGACCATAATTAATCCTTTAATCAGTCTCATCTAGTCCCTCCTAGCAACCAGATATTATGCTGGCTTATTCCAGATAGTCTTTAAGTTTTCGGCTTCGGCTCGGATGACGTAGTTTGCGGAGTGCTTTAGCCTCGATTTGGCGGATTCGCTCTCGAGTTACATTAAATTCCTTGCCTACCTCCTCTAAGGTTCGGGCTCGTCCGTCCTCCAAACCGAATCTGAGCAGTATAACCCTTCTCTCTCTATCAGTAAGTTCAGAGAGTATTCTGTTTAATTGCGCTTTAAGCAATTCTTGCGAAGCGACATCGGCTGGTGGCAAGGTGGCCCGGTCTTCAATGAAATCGCCGAGGTGACTGTCTTCCTCTTCGCCTATTGGCATCTCTAAAGATATCGGCATTTGAGATAACTTCAGGATTTCTCTTACTCTGTCTGAAGATATTGCCATGCCCTTGCCGATTTCCTCGTAACTTGGTTCACGCCCATATTCTTGAGATAAGCGGCGGTTGACTTTTAACAGTCTGTTGATAGTTTCTACCATATGCACCGGGATACGAATGGTGCGGGCTTGGTCAGCTATGGCTCGGGTAATAGCTTGCCTAATCCACCAAGTAGCATAAGTGCTGAATTTGTATCCTTTCCTATATTCGAATTTCTCCACAGCACGGACTAGCCCGATATTGCCTTCCTGGATAAGGTCAAGGAGTGGCATACCGTGGCCTACATATTTTTTGGCGACGCTGACCACTAGGCGTAGGTTTGCTTCAGTGAGGTGTCTTTCTGATTTTCTTGCTGTTCTTTTCACTTTAGTGAAATGAGCTTTGAATTGCTGAGTATGTGTGTGAAGCTGAGATAGGAACTTGGGCTTGACGGGCTCGGCAACCAGAGATTCTAACTGTCTCCAGGTAGTTTTTTCTCCTATGAGCTTGAGTAATTCTGCAGGTAGAAGTCGACTGTCTGTAGAAAAGTCTACAAGATTTCCTTCAACCTCAGGAGTGCTTTTACCAGTGTTTTTAGCAATGGCTTCCACTAGTTCTTGGTTAATCACTCTATCAATGGCCGATCGCAGCTTTGGGTCGTGAATTCTCTTGATAAAGCTGTCTGTAGCAGTTAGCTTAAGTCGTTTGGTAAGAATGTTAATCAAGGGCTGTGATGCGAGCAAATGACGGAGCAAATAGATTACTATATCAACTGTTGACGGATATTCACCATGTCGCTGAAAGTAAAGCTCTTCAATCTTTTCCAGATATTTGGCCTCCTCGATTTTGCTGGCTAACACCTTCTCATCGTTCGCAGTGAGCAACGAGACTTTGCCAATCTCGTGGAGATACATACGAACCGGGTCATCAATTGCTTCGTGCTCAACATGCTCTAGTTCAAGACCAATCGGTGACTTATCCTCTTTCTCTTCTTTACCTGCCAATTCTTTTTCAAGTTCAGCAGTCTCCTCGCCTTCCCATGGAAAAACGATTTGGGTAGTATCTTCTTCAGACTCATATTTTTCAAAAGTTTCCCAATTATTATCCGAGTGTATGAGCGATTCATCATCGATGCCAAGAATATCCTCGGAGTCCAGTTTGTTTCTGCCTTTCCTAGGGAAATAGGACAGAAGCTTTTCATCGCTATTTGAAGTCATTGCTCATCACTCCTTGCTAACTGTCGGCGGTGGTCTTGCTTGATTCGGATCTCTTGAAGCTGCTTAGCGATTTCCAAGCTTTGCTCTTCTAACCTAGCTAACTGTGCTGATGTTCCGCCTATCTCGGCTTCTATAGCCAAAAGTTCTTGTTTGTCAGCCCCCAGGTTCTTTAATTTTCTCTCTTGTAAGCGATTGATGCACTGGCTCAGGTCTGCAAAGCGTGCCCTCTCACTTTCTTTGAGGATTGGGGGTAAGTCCTTAGCTATTAGGCTTTCCAAATACTCTTGAAGAGCACTGTCGAGACTATCCCTAAGAGAGGCAAGGTCATCACATTGTTGCCATTTTACAAACAGCTCTCGGTTTTCGGTATTCTCGAAATGGTCGGTCGATAGCCCTGTGCTTCCTGACTTAAGCTCGGGATACTGGAGCAATAGAGCCAGGCAATATTGCTCTAAGGGATCAGATGAAGAGAAGGTAGGAACTACAGATGTAGAACTTCGAAGATCTTTGTACGTTTTTCGTTTCCTCTTGGTGGCTTTAAATTTCTTTAATGCGTCGCCTAATACATATTCGTCGATCTTCAATATACTGGCGAGTCTTTCTATGTAAACACCTTGTCGTATTCGATCTTTCATCTGGGAAAGCAGTGGAAGAAGTTTCTCTACAACCAAAGACTTACCAGTATCATTTGACAAGTCTAATTTATGAGTGGCTTTTTCAAAAATAAAATCAATCATAGGTTTGGCGTTCTTTGTTAACTCTTGCCATTGAGAATCATTTTCACTAATTACCTGATCCGGGTCCTTACCTTGAGGTAGTACGAAGATCTTTACTTCAAAATCTTGAGCGTAGCCAAATATCATTGATGCCGGATTGTATTCTAGCGACGTATAATCCTTCAATGGAACTGATAGCATCTTATCAACCATTTCACCGCTTCGCATGACAGCTTCCTCTCCGGCGGTATCAGCGTCAAGTGCCAGTATTAGATTCTTGGTCAGATTTTTAAGAATAGCCAACTGCTTATCGGTTATGGCTGTTCCCATGGAAGCGATTACATTATTATAACCGTACTGGTGGGCTACCAGGACATCTATGTAACCTTCGACGATTACTGCCTGGTCTTTCTGGCGAATGGCCGTTTTAGCCCGGTCAATGCCGTAGAGGCTGCTGCTCTTATCGAAAATTGGTGTTTGAGGGGAGTTAAGATACTTAGGCAGCGAATCGTCTAATGCCCTACCACCAAAGCCTATAACTTTACCCTGGATGTTGCGAATAGGAAAAATCAACCTGTTGTGAAATCTGTCATAACTACCTCCCCCATCTCGCTCGACCAAGAGACGGGAAGCTAGCAGCTCTGTTTCCCCATATCCTTTGCCCTTGAAATATTGCTTTAGAGTGTCCCACCCTTCTGATGCGAAACCTAGCTGGAAGTTTGTAATAGTCTCAGCTGATAGGCCTCGTTGAGCTATATAATCTCTTGCCGATTTGCCCGCTGAGGCATTTAACAACAGGTGGTGGTAATATTCGGCAGCGGCTTCATTGATTTCAAATAGTCTTTCCCTCTCTTTATTTTGAGCCTCTGTTTGTTGGGCAGCTTGGGCAACCAAGATTACACCTGCCTTATCGGCTAAAAGCTGCAGAGCTTGCGCGAAATCGACTCCTTCTTTCTTCATAATAAATGAGAAGATATCTCCGCCGGTGCCACAAGCTCCGAAACAGTGCCAGCTCTGTCTCTCGGGGAATACAAAAAACGAGGGGTTCTTTTCACTGTGAAACGGACATAGAGCCCTGTAACTTCGCCCCGACTTCTGTAATTTTGCATATTCAGAGACAACTTGCACGATATCCAGTCTCTGCTTTACATCATCAATTACGCTCATTTTAGAAACTCAATCGCTTGTTCCAAAACTATGATTGCGGGTGGCATCTTCTTTTCAGCGTGCGATTTCTTTGGCCATTCGTAATGCATACTGGTCTGTCATACCGGCGATGTAATCGGTAACCTTTCGTTCTACAACATCATCGCGAAGGACATATTCTCTTGGCAAAGCATCTTCGTGTTTCAGGAAATATGAATATAGAAGGCGTATTATCTTTCTGGCTTTTGATGTGTCTTTATTGGCTAGACTGGGATTATACACTTTGTCAAAGAGAAATTCACGCAAATTATTGGTGACTTCTAGAATTTCAGCATTCATTCCGATGGTTGGCTTTTTCAAGTTTGAGTTACTCAGTGATGCCAAGGAATGGCTTACGATATCACAGACAAGCGTGTTAATTCGCTGGCGGGAGGTGTTGCCGAGGAGTTTCACTGCGGAAGTTGGTAGCTCGTTCTCTGTAATAACACCGGCCCTTATGGCATCGGCAATATCGTGGTTGACATAAGCAACAATGTCAGCCATCTTGACTACCTGTCCTTCGATAGTACCAACTTCTGCCCAACCCTCACCAAGTATTTCAATACCGCTCTTGGAATGATTCAAGATGCCATCCCTAACTTCCCAGGTGAGGTTCAGCCCTTGCCCATCTTTTTCCAGTAGATCGACTACCCTTAGACTTTGCTCGTTATGCCTGAATCCGCCGGGGAACAGTTCGTTTAGAACCTGCTCACCCACATGACCGAATGGGGTATGACCCAAGTCGTGTCCTAAAGCGATAGCCTCGGTTAAATCCTCATTAAGGTTCAGTGCTCTGGATATAGTCCGGGCAATCTGAGAGACTTCTAAGGTGTGTGTCAACCGTGTTACATAGTGGTCACCTAAGGGGGTGATAAAGACCTGAGTTTTGTGTTTGAGACGGCGGAAGGCATTGGAGTAGATGATGCGGTCGCGGTCCCGCTGAAAGTCTGTTCGTATTGAGCAAGGTTCCTCCCATTTGAGTCTGCCTCGGCTAAACTTGCTTTTTGCCGCGTATGGGGAGAGGCTGTTTTCAGATTCCTCTATTCGCTGCCGAATATTCAGATTAACCATCAAAACTTAAGCTTTACTTCCCCGCTTTGCTGTAATCCTATGGCTGACTAAGTTTTGCTTCAGCAGCAGCAACAATACGCCTTGTTTCGTCAATCATGTCGGGACTTACCGAAACTGAGTTGATGCCCCATCTCACCAGATTCTCGGTAAGTTCCGGGTAGACCGAAGGTGCTTGTCCACAGATGGAAGAGGTGATGCCTTTACTGTTCGAAACCTTGATGACTTTTTCTATGCCCATGAGCACCGCCTCGTTTCTCTCATCAAATTGCTGTGCTAGTTTGGGATTGTCTCTGTCTATTCCTAAGATTAATTGGGTTAAGTCGTTGGAGCCGATGGAGACACCATCAATGCCAACGTCTATAAATTTGTCTATGAGAAAGACATTTGATGGCACTTCGACCATCATCCACAATTTGAAATTGGGGAACTGATATAGGCCTTCAGCTACGAGGAACCTCTTTATTCTGGCCATTTCATCCACGAAGCGGACGAATGGAATCATGACATATAGATTATCGTAGTACTGGCACACTTTTTTGATAGCGTCCACTTCGAGCCTAAAAACTTCGGGTTCCCGTGTATATCTGGAGCAACCACGGTAGCCTAGCATGGGGTTCTCCTCAAACTCCTCGTATTTGTCCCCGCCGCGTAAGTTTCTGTACTCGTTGGTTTTGAAATCGGTGGTCCGATAGACCACCGGCCTGGGATTAAAAGCCTTGGCGAAAGTGGTGATGTTTCTAGAAAGCATTTCCATGAATTGTTCGCCCTTTCCCTCGTGCAGCATGTATCGTGGATGCCCACCAATTTGAGCTATCATAAATTCAGCTCTAAGCAAGCCAACACCGTCTACATGTCTTGCAGCTACGACCTCAGCCAGTTCCGGTTCAGCCAGATTTACATAGATTCTGGTTTTTGTTTTAATCCGTTCCTGAGTGATAACTGTTGGGACGGCTGCTGTTGGCTCGGCTACTTTACCATCATAGACTTCTCCGCGTGAGCCATCTACAGTGATTTCTTGGCCATCGCTTAGAGTTTTGGTTGCCACCTCTGTGCCTACTACGCAAGGGATGCCTAACTCACGACTAACAATAGCTGCGTGAGCAGTTCGACCACCACGGTCGGTGACTATGGCCGTTGCTCGCTTCATTGCTGGCACGAAATCTGGGGTTGTCATTTCGGCTACTAGAACATCACCATTTTTCACTTTGTCTATCTGCGAGGCCTCCACAATTTTGACTGGACCAACAGCTATTCCTGGGCTGGCTGCAACGCCGGTTAAAATTGCTTTAGCTTCTATTTTAGGAAGTGTCTTCGTCTCTTCTTTTGGTTTCAGAGTGGTCACAGGCCTCGTTTGAAGGATGAAGAGCTGTTTCTCCTCCCTTGCCCATTCGATGTCTTGTGGAAACTGATATAGATCTTCAATTATTTTGCCCACTTTAGCCAGGGCAACAATATCCTTATCAGCTAGCTTTTGCTTGGCTCGCTTTGATGGTGGAACAGGAATCTTAATGTTTTGTTCAAGCTCGCCCACCAGTGCTTCTGTGTTCCTCACAAGTTGCCACTCTTGCTTATGGATTTCTTTATCGATGATTCTGATTCCATTTTTATCCAACAGATATTGGTCAGGAGTGACATCACCAGAAACAATAGCTTCACCCAGTCCGCAAATTGCTTCGATAAGTATTTTAGTTGTATCGTTGCTCAAAGGCTCCAAAGTGAACATGACTCCGGAAGTCTCTGATTGCACCATCTTCTGCACTGGAACGGCGATGCCTACCCTGAAGTGATCAAAGCCATGCTCTTGTCTGTAGAATATAGCCCTGGATTCAAAAAGAGAACTCCAGCAGCCTTGTACTGCTGCCACTACTTCATCTTCTCCTTGAATGTTGAGAAAAGTGCGTTGTTGTCCGGCGAAAGAAGCCTCGGGTAAGTCTTCGGCTGTGGCTGAGGAACGGACTGCTACCAGTCCTTGGCCTAGTTTGCGATAAGCATCTTTAATCTCTTTAACCATGTCAGGCGGCATAGGTATGCTGTAAATTCTATCCTTAATCAGGCCAGACACCTCTTGAAGTTTTTTGCTATCGTTGACGTCCAAGTCCTCAAGGTATCGGCGGATTTCGTCTGTAAACTTGCTGGTTTTCAGGAATTTGAAATAGGCGTCTGCGGTGACGATGAAACCTGGTGGCACCGGTATCCGAGCATGAACCATCTCACCTAAGTTGGCCCCCTTACCACCTACTAGCGGAATATCATCCTTGGTTACTTCGTCAAACCAAGCAATAATTTTTGTCCCTTGTTTCATGCCTCTCCTTGTTGTTCGAATTGTCCCCTGTGGGAGTATTATACCATCTAAAATGAGGATGTTGAAGACGGCAACACCACTTATGGCTCTCTTAAAGTGACATAGTTTTGAGTGAGAGCGATTTCCTCTAAATGTTAAAAAGAAAGGTTATTATGTCGCCGTCTTGCACGATGTAGTTTTTGCCTTCGAGTCTTAGCAGGCCGTGTTTTCGGGCTTCAGCCTGACTGCCGCATCTATCTAAATCATTAAAACCCACAACCTCCGCTCGTATAAACCCCTTTTCGATGTCGGAATGGATTTTGCCAGCGGCTTTTAAGGCAGTTGTTCCTTTGGTGATTGTCCAGGCTTTTAATTCCTCGGAGACGGTGGTGAAGAAAGAGATTAGCCCCAGGAGTTGGTAGGAAAGTCTGATGATGCTGTCAACCGCCGGCTCAGTCAGGCCCAGAGCCCTGCGAAACTCTACAGCTTCATCATCACTGAGTTGGGTCAGTTCCATTTCTAACTTACCACATAAGGAAACCACTTCGAATTGAGAGTGGGAATAGGATGTGCGTATCTCAGCTTCGAGGGAAGAAGCCTGTGGTAATTGGTTCTCTCCAATGTTGATGACAAGTAGCATAGGTTTGGCAGTAAGAAACTGATAGTTGGCCAGGCTCCTAAGTTCCTCAGCAGTTAAACCTTGCTGCCAAATCGGTACATCCTTTTCTAATTCTGACTTGATCTTTTGCAGTAGGGTTTGCTCTTTCAGGAGCGGGTCGCGTTCTGATGGCTTGGCACCTTTCAAAGAATCTTCAAGTCGCTTCAGTCTTCTTTCAATTATGGTTAAATCAGAGAAGACGAGCTCCAAGTCCATGGTAGCTATATCGCGTTTTGGGTCGATACTACCATCTACGTGTGGCACGTTTTCATCCTCAAAGGCTCGGACTACTTGGAGCAATGCATCAGCATTACTTAGATAATTAAGGAACTGGCCACCTATTCCCTCTCCTTTGCCTAAGCCTTTAGCTGCACCGGCAATATCAATATATTTGACCTCAGCCGGCGTTATCTTTTTCGGATGGTATATTCTATCCAGAACTTGCAACCTAAGTTCTGGCACCTTAGAAGCTCCGATGTTAGGAGTCATGGTAGCTGTGGCGTAAGTTTTAGTGTCGGCCTTTCCCTTGGTCAAGGCATTGAAAATCGTTGTCTTGCCGCTCTTGGGCAGCCCGATGATGCAGATTTCCAAGAATGGTTCCTTTGTGTAACAGAAATATAAGCCAGAATCGAATAAAATGCAAGGGGTGCATGGCTTTGTTCGTAGTCTTGTTTCTATCTTATTTGATATGTTATAATGTGTCCACTTTTGAACTTCGAGGGTAATACTAATGTCTAATTATGAACTGGTGCTTATAGTCAGTCCTGAGGTGGTTGATGAGGAGATGCCTGAATTTATAACTAAGCTGAGCGAGCTAGTTAATAAGGTTGGTGGTAGTGTGGATGAGGTAAATCAGTGGGGTAGAAGAAAGCTGGCTTATCCTATAAAGCGGTCTACAGAGGGTAATTATCTGTTGTCTAAGGTTAAAATGAAGCCGACTGTGACTAAGGAACTGGAAGCAAATCTTCGGCTTTCCGGGAAGATTCTACGTCATCTCTTGATAAGATCTGGGGATTAAGGTGTAAGGAGGTTAGCTATGGTGAGTTTAAACAGGGTTATGCTTATTGGGAACGTGGGCACTGATCCCGAGATGCGTTTCACACCGAGTGGCAACCCGGTAACTTCATTTCGTGTTGCAACTAGTCGAGTTTACACGACATCTGAAGGGGAGCGAAGACAAGAGACAGAGTGGTTTACTATCGTTGCTTGGAAGAAGCAGGCTGAGAGCTGCAATCAGTTTTTGACTAAAGGACAGCGGGTTTACGTTGAAGGTAGTTTACGGACTCGTTTCTGGGAAGGCCGTGACGGGCAGAAACGCGTCACAGCTGAGGTGATAGCTAATAGAGTGCTGTTCCTTGATAGGCAGGCTGTGGCGCCACTTCCTGGTGAAGAAGCCACTGTGGAAGCTGCTCCTGTCGAAGCTGCTGAAGAGGAGGTAGAGCCTGAAGATCTACCTTTTTAGTAGGTCTATCTTTTAAGAAGGAGGCATAGATTAAAGTATGGAGGAAGGTGAGGGGATTAGAGAGACAAAAGAAAGGGGACGTCGTTTTGTTTTCAAGCCCAGAGTTTGTCCCTTTTGCACTGACAAGGCTGAGATAGATTATAAGGACATTTCCAGATTGCGGCGGTATGTTTCTGACCGGGCCAGAATTGAGCCACGCCGTCGGACAGGCATTTGTGCCAAGCACCAGCGACGTTTGGCATTGGCCATAAAGAGAGCTCGCTATCTAGCTTTATTGCCTTATACTCCGGATCATACCAGCCCTAAGGGAGCCTTTGAAAATAGAGTCGTAGTTTCTAAGGAAGAGCAAAGTGCCTAAAAGAACATATCAGCCTAAGAAAATCTCACGAAAACGTAAGCATGGCTTCCGGGCCAGGATGGCAACCCGAGGAGGGCGAAAAGTATTGAAATCGAGGCGGCTCAAGGGGCGGTGGCAATTGACGCCAGTTTAGCAGCATGGCAAAAAAATGGGCTTTAACAAAAAGGGCCCAGTATTTGATTGTTTATAAATCAGGTAAAGCCTGGGTAGATAACTTCATAGTTATAAAGGCATTACCTAATGAGCTTGAGTTTAGCAGGTATGGATTTTCAGTAGCTAAAGAGATTGGCAAGGCAGTGGTTCGTAATAGAGTACGCCGTTTGCTCAAAGAGATTGCTAGCTTAGCAAACATAAAACTAGGATGGGATATAGTATTTATTGCTCGGCCAAATGCAGCGACTGCTGACTATTATCAGCTCAAAAAGTCGATGGAGAAGCTGCTACTCCGAGCTCATTTAACAAATAAAGATGAAACGCTTAGTGTTGGAGTTGATTAAGCTGTATCAATCTACGGTATCGCAGGTTACTCCACGTGCTTGCCGATTTGCTCCCACGTGTTCTCATTACGCTTACGAGGCAATTGAGAGATACGGATTTCTTAAAGGGAGCTGGCTGGCAGCTAAACGTTTAGCGCGTTGTCACCCATGGTCTATCGGTGGCTATGACCCGGTACCGTGAAACTTATTGGCTTTTTGCGTTAATGGTGAATGAGATGGCTGGTTTCTTTACAAGCAAATCAAAGAATAAATTAAGCCTGATACTCGCAGTCACTGTTCTAGGCCTGCTTGTTCTTGGTTGTACTGGTGGGCCAGCATATCAAGGATGGTCTGGATTTGCAGGTCAGGATGGGACTCTCTACTTTGGGTCGATGGATGGCAGGGTGTTTGCTATAGATACTTCGGCCCGAAGTCAGAATCTGACTTTTCCTAGCGAGGGCGAGTGGGTTTTTACTATCCCAGCTCCGACGGCTCCTGGGGGAATGTGTGGCCCTTTGGGTTGTGCTCCATCAGCACGGCCGGCGACCATTTATGGCACGCCAGCAGTTGCTGGTAATCTAGTTTATGTTGCTACCTATGCCAGCGATGGTGGCAGAGTGTTTGCGATAGACCCTTCAGCTCGGAGCCAAAAGGAGATTTTCCCCGCTAGATATAAGGAGGGCAAAGAGAGTGAGTTCAAGGGTGAGTGGAGTTATCCAAGTGGCGATAATAAACCCATAGGTGCTGTTGTTGGTGGACCAATAGTGGATGAAGATACTCTTTATATGGGCAGCTCTGATGGTAAGCTCTATGCGTTAGATGCGGTTAAGGGGGACGAAAGGTGGACACCATTTGACACTGGTGGCAAGATCAAGATATGGACATCTCCAGCGGTTGAAGATGGCGTTGTTTATTTTAGTAACTATGAGCGAAAGCTTTTTGCGGTGTCTAGTGCAGATGGTACCCCGGTGTGGCCGAAAACCATGGAATTGCCAGCCTCTATTGCATCATCCCCGGTTGTCTCTGACAACACTATATTTTTCGGAACTTTCGACAATTACCTTTACGCAGTTAATAGTGCCGATGGTACCGAGAAGTGGAAATTTAAGGGAGGTAATTGGTTCTGGTCGACTCCGGTAGTTGAGGATGGCGTGGTTTATGCTGGTTGCCTCGACCATAACATCTATGCCATTGATGTCAGCACAGGTAAGGAGCTGTGGCGATTTACTGCTGATGACCAGATTGTGTCAACACCGGTGCTGGTGGATAATCTCCTTGTAGTAGCCGCAGAATCAGGGACGGTGTACATGCTAAAGGCTGACAGCGGAAAGCCGGAGCATGAGCCTGTGCCTGTCGACGCCTCGGTAAAGGTTCCGGTAAGGGCACCTCTTTATGCTGAAGGAAACATGGTTTATGTCCATGCCAGTAATCGCTGTGTCTATGCTGTAGATGTGCAAAGTGGGAATACGGTCTGGAAATTCCCTTATTCTGATATTAAGTAGAGTTAACTATGGCTGAACTGTGGAATACTATCATCCTTGAGCCGGTACTCAATAGCTTGATTGCTATGTGTAATGTGTTCGGTGGCAGCTTTGGATTAGCAATCATCGTGCTTACGGTTGTTGTCCGCCTGATATTGTTCCCGCTTACCGTAAGACAAACTCAATCCACTAAAGCCATGCAGTCGCTGCAGCCGAGAATTCAAGAGCTCCAGAAGAAATATGCCAAAAACCAGCAGAAACTGCAGCAGGAGATGATGAAGGTTTATAAGGAAGCTGGCATAAATCCCCTTGGCTGTCTTTGGCCTATGCTTATCCAGATGCCTATTTGGATTGCTCTGTACCAGTCTATTATGCAGGCCTTGGCAGCTACACCGGAGAGCTTATTGAAGTTGTCACAGCATCTTTATCACTGGGCGGCAGTTAGCAATGCGGTGCCACTGAGCGAGCATTTTCTTGGGCTAAATTTATCGCAACCAGGTGGGGCTAATCTAATCTTGCCTATACTGGTGGGTGGCACCATGTGGGTGCAACAAAAGATGGTGACGCCACCTGCAGCTGACCCAAGACAGCGGTCTATGACCAGCATGACTACAATGATGATGCCGTTGATGTTTGGTTTCTTTACTCTGTCTTTTCCCAGTGGCCTGGCTCTTTACTGGGTGGTTTCAAATATAATTGGCATAATAATCCAGTATTTCGTTAGTGGCGGCTGGGGCTATTTGAGGGCTCCTTCGGCTCCAAAGCCGACACCGGCCCAAGAGTCAATGCCGACTCGGAAGATACCACCACCGGCGGTGCAGCCATCCAAGATGGTACAGAAGGCGACCGAAGAGTCTAAGACGATAAAGAAGGCGGCATCTGAAGAGAAGAAGCGAGGGCTTTTTGGAAGATGAAAGAGCTAGAAATAAGTGGGAAGACGGTTGACGAGGCTATTCAGGTGGCACTTGAGCAATTGGGCTTGAGCGAGGACCAGGTGGAAGTAGTTGTTCTGAAAAAAGGTAGGTCTGGGGTCTTGGGGATGGGGGCTGAGGAAGCCAGGATTAAGGTGAAACCTTTGCTTGTTCCCGGTGAGAAGGCTGATGTAGTTAAGGTAGCTAAGGAGGTCATGGAGGCGCTTATTAAATTTATGAGAATAACAGCTGATGTCTCTGCGACTCAGTCAGCCACTGGCGAATTGCCGGTGGCCCTGGAGATTGAGGGTGATGACCTCGGGGTCTTGATTGGTCGCCGTGGTCAAACTCTGACCTCTCTACAATATATTGTCAGGCTAGTAGTTGCCGAGAAGTTGAAGATGTGGGTACCGATAAATGTTGACGTTGCTGGCTATAAAAAACGCCGCTATGAGTCGTTGCAGAACTTGGCTTTGCGATTGGCAGAGCAGGTGAAAAGGAACCGACGTTTGATAATGCTTGAACCTATGCCAGCAGATGAGCGTCGGATTATTCATTTAACTTTGGCTGACCATCCGGATATCACCACCCAAAGCATGGGTGAAGGCGAAGTGCGAAAAGTAGCTATTCTATTGAAGAAGCATTAGGCATGTTCCGACCGGTAAGCAGCAAAGTTAATTTTCCTCAGTTAGAAAAAACAATCCTCAGTTTCTGGAAAGAGCATCAAATCTTCGAAAGAAGCCTCGAGACTCGGTTTGGTGCCACGCAATTTACCCTCTATGAAGGACCGCCTACAGCCAACGGCAGCCCGGGAATTCATCATGTGCTGTCGCGAGTGTTTAAGGACGTTATCCCACGATATAAGACGATGAAAGGATACTACGCCCCACGCAAGGGTGGCTGGGATACTCATGGACTTCCGGTAGAGCTGGAGGTTGAGAAGATGCTGGGCTTCACTGGCAAGACTCAGATTGAGGGATATGGGGTGGCTAAATTCAATGCACTTTGTCGGGAGAGCGTGTTCAGTTATCTTAAGGAATGGGAAGCTATGACTGAGCGCATCGGTTTCTGGCTGGATTTAGAGCATGCCTATAGAACTCTAGAAAATAGCTATATTGAGTCTTGCTGGTGGGCGTTGAAACAATTGTGGGATAAGGGCTTGATTTACCAGGGCTATAAGGTTACTCCACATTGCCCGCGGTGTGGCACCTCTCTCAGTTCCCACGAGGTGGCTCTAGGCTATAGAGATGATGCTGAAGACCCATCAGTTTACATAAAGTTCAAACTCGCCCCCAGTTCATTAAGCAAAGGAACAAAAGTTCATCCCCTCCTATCGTTGGCATCTCAGACCAAGCCCGCCTTTTTCTTGGCTTGGACGACGACCCCATGGACGTTGCCGGGTAATACAGCCTTGGCCGTTGCCTCGGAAGCGCAATATAGCATCATGGAGGGCTCTGATGATTATCTCATTTTGGCTGCGGCACTCGAAGAGAAAATCGGGCTTGAAGGTTATAAATCAGTAGCTACTGTCTGCGGAAGAGACCTTGTTGGGCTTGAATATCAGCCATTATTCAACCCCCATGATTTTAGTGTGGAAAGAAAGGGTTTCGACATCGGTGCTGCTGAAGAGAATCTGTCCTATGAAATGCTGACTCTGCAGCCAGTGAAGACAGATTTGACCTATCGTGTGATCTCCGGCGACTTTGTCTCTATGGAAGATGGTACCGGCATAGTTCATATTGCTCCAGCCTTCGGGGAGGTTGATTTCGAGGTGGGGAAGAGTGAAGGCTTAGATTTTGTCCAACCCGTGAGTTTAGATGGCAAGATGACTGGCACTTATCCTTTTGCCGGTAAGTTTGTTAAGGATGCCGACCTTCTTGTCCTTGAAGACCTCAAATCGAAGGGATTGCTCTACCGCAGCGAGCGGATAATTCATACTTACCCGTTCTGCTGGCGTTGTGAAGCGCCACTACTCTACTATGCTAAAAGAACATGGTATATCAGGACATCGCTTAAGAAAGAGGCGCTTATTTCTGGAAATGCCGAAATCAACTGGTATCCAGAGCACATAAAGTATGGTCGCTTTGGTAATTGGTTGGAGAACAATGTGGACTGGGCTTTCTCCCGAGAGCGCTATTGGGGTACGCCGCTGAATATCTGGAGTTGCTCAAACTGTAGCGGCTATGAATGCGTTGGTAGCCTTGCTGAGTTGAAGGCAAAGCCAAATCTCGAAGGGCTGGTTGAGCCGCTGGACTTGCACCGTCCTTTTGTTGATGACATTACTTTTTCTTGCTCAAAATGTGGTGGTAGGATGAAGCGGCAAACCGAAGTGATTGATTGCTGGTTTGACTCAGGGGCTATGCCTTTTGCCCAGTGGCATTATCCTTTTGAGAACCAGGATGCTTTTAAGCGGAGCTTTCCTGCAGACTACATTTCTGAGGCAGTTGACCAGACCCGCGGCTGGTTTTACAGCTTGCATGCCATATCCACCCTGCTTTTCGACCGCCCTTGCTTCAAGAATGTTATCTGTTTGGGACATATCCTGGATGCCGAAGGTGAGAAGATGAGCAAGGCCAGGGGCAATGTGGTTGACCCGTGGTCGGTACTTGATAGCTATGGTGCTGATGCTTTGCGCTGGTATTTATTTACGGCTGCCCCGGCGGGCAATGTCCGCCGTTTTTCCAGTGATGCTGTAGCTGAGGTGTTGCGCAATTTTCTGCTTACTTTGTGGAATACCTATTCCTTTTTTGTCATCTATGCTAACATCGATGGATTTGACCCCAAATCAGTAGGAACACCATCGCTTTCAGGCTTGGACAAATGGATTATCTCCAGGCTGAACCAGCTTATAGCCGATGTAGATGAAGCTCTGGGCAATTATGACCCTACATCGGCAGGACGTAAGGTTGAGACTTTTGTAGATGAGCTTTCTAACTGGTATGTCAGACGGAGCCGTCGACGTTTCTGGAAAAGCCAGAGCGATGCTGACAAACTGGCAGCCTATACCACGCTGTATGGCTGTCTTGTTACTTTGTCCAAGCTTCTAGCTCCTTTTGTGCCCTTCGTTGCCGAAGAGATATACCGGAATCTAGTATGTTCTGTTGATTCCAAAGCCGTGGAAAGCGTGCATCTGGCTGATTTTCCTGTTCCGGATCGAGCTCAAATAGATGCGGAACTGGTTGAAGCCACCCGCTTGGCTATGACGGTGTGCAGTCTTGGGCGTGCCGCTAGAGCTAAAGCTGGTATAAAAGTGCGTCAGCCCCTGTCCAAGGCATTGGTCAAACTAAAGTCAGCCGGTGAAAAGAAGGCTTTAAAAAAGCTGACCTATCAGATATTAGATGAACTTAATGTCAAAGAAGTTGAATTTTATGAGGGTGAGGATATTAGTGATAAACCTGGTTATGCCTCTGCTGTGGAGGGGGATTACCGGGTGGCAGTAGCCACCGAATTATCGCCAGAGTTGGAGGCTGAAGGAATCGCCCGTGAGGTGGTACGGCGTCTACAGACCATGCGCCGCTCAGCGGGGCTGGACATCGCTGACCATATCGTTACTTATTATCAAGGTGGGGATTCAATTCAGCAGGCAATGACCAACTTTGCCGACTATATAAAGCAGGAAACGTTGTCCCGAGAGCTGATTTCAGCGGCATCTCCCGGTGGAAGTCATACCGAGAAGTTCCAGATTTCAGGTCACGAAATCTCACTCGGTATTAAAAAAGTAAAAAAGGCAGCTTGAAAGGCTATTGCTGAGGTTGCTGGGCTAGCTGCCCGGGGGCGGATTTTGTATCAACCGGGCAGAAGTCGTCTTTGTCTCGTTGCCTCGGACGAAGGTTATCTTGACTTCCTCTCCAATTTTAGAATCGTTTATAGCGGTTATTACTTCCTCGGCTGTAGTTATCTCTTTGTCTTTAAAGCGAGTAATGACATCGAGTTGTTGCAAACCTACCTCTGCTGCCGGGCTGCCAGGCTTTACATAGACAACAACTGCGCCTTTATCTACAGATAGGTGGTTTACCATGGCGACATATGGGTCAACAGTATACAGCGTGACTCCCAGCCAGGGACGGGTTACGTAGCCTTCTTTAATGAGTTGCTCAATGATTGGTATGGCGGTTTTGGTGCTTATGGCATAGCCCAGGCCTTCAACTCCGACTGCAGCGATTTTGGCGCTGGTGATGCCGATAACCTCTGCTTTCATATTAACCAAAGGTCCGCCGCTGTTGCCAGGGTTAATAGCCGCTGAGGTTTCGATAAGGTCACCCAAAGACTCGCCTTGGTTCACATCTAAAGATACCTTCAGGCCACTGACGGTGCCTTCTTTGGCTCTTATTCCCTGGCCTAGAGGATTGCCGATGGCTACCACCCAGTCTCCGACTCTGAGCTTTGTTGAATCGCCTACGCTGGCGGCTGGCAAATTGGTGGCATTGATTTTAACTACTGCCAGGTCTGTTAACGGGTCTGTACGTATGTTTTTTGGTTCTGCCTCGAAGATTCTGCCGTCACTTAGTTCTACTGTTACCTTTTCGGCTCCCTCAACCACATGATTATTGGTCACGATGATGCCGTCTTTGTCTATAATCCAGCCTGAGGCAGCGCCCTTTTGTGTTTGTGGCGTGCGAAAGATATCTAAAGTTACGACTTCAGTGCTTATGGCTACCACCGATGGGTAAACCTTTTCCACTACGTCGGCAATGCTGGGCAATATTGGGGCCTCAGCTTTTGGTTGAGGCGGTGACCAGCTTGTGTCTATTGGTGGACTGGGTGTATTAGCTGCCGGCGTTCCACTCTCTGGTGGTAGTGGTGCCGGAGTGGTGGGTAGAGGCACAAAACAGCCAGTCATGCCTACTACCAAACTCAACAGTAACAGGGCAACAAGGATACGTTTCATTGTTATCTTCCTCCACTAAGAGCGTATTAAATTTTAGCACAAAGCTTTGTTTGCAGGCAAAAGCAGGCTTGATTCTTATACAAAATCAAAGATTCAAATGATTGGAATTTTTCCTACTGTCATTGTGAGTGAGCGTGGCAATCCAAAGTTTAAATTTTGGGTTTAGCTATTTTGAGCTTTGGATTTGTTTAGAGTTTGTTGCCTAGGGTTTAGAATTTAAAGGTTTGCAGTTCCCTCTCCCCCGGTGCGGTTATTGTGGGGGGAGGGGGAAATGCAAACAGCTCCTTTGCTCTGAAAACTATGCTTCTACGTAATGTACCTCTGGCAGGTGGGTCAGGGCTTCCTTTACCTTCTCCGCAGGATAGTCATAGTCTTGTAGCTTACCGCTAAGATATTCATCATAAGCTGCCAGGTCAAAGTGCCCATGGCCGCTCAAAGCTATGAGTATGGTCTTGGACTCACCCGACTTCTTGCAAGCCAGGGCTTCGTCTATGGCTACCCTGATGCCGTGGTTCGGCTCTGGCGCTGGGACGATGCCCTCAGTTCTGGCGAATTGCACGCCAGCCTGGAAGGTCGCTACCTGCGGCACAGCCTTAGCTTCCACGTACCCGAGTTTATGAAGGTGGCTGATTATCGGTGCCATGCCGTGGTAGCGGAGACCGCCGGCATGAATCCCCGGTGGTATGAAGGTATGACCCAGGGTGTACATTTTAGCTATCGGCGCCATTCCAGCTACATCTCCGTAGTCCCAGGCATAGGGCCCTTTGGTTACGCTGGGACAAGCTGCAGGCTCTACATTTATGATGCGCAGTTTTGGCTGCTTGCCTTCGATTTTGTCCTTGACAAATGGTAAGTACATGCCGGCGAAGTTGCTGCCGCCGCCTATACAGCCCACGATTATATCCGGATATAAGCCTGCCTTCTCCATCTGCTTCTTGGCTTCCTGTCCGATTATGGTCTGGTGGAGCAGGACGGAGTTGATGACGCTGCCAATCGAGTAGTAGGTATCTTCGCGGCCGAAGGCATCCTCTATAGCCTCGCTGATGGCAATGCCTAGGCTGCCGGGTGAATCGGGGTCTTCAGCCAGTATTTTGCGTCCTATCTCGGTATCCTGGCTGGGGCTGGGCACACATTTGGCTCCCCATGTTTCCATCAGGATGCGGCGGTATGGCTTCTGGTTATAGCTCACCTTGACCATATAAACCTTGAGCTCCAGGCCGAAGAAGGCGCAGCCCAATGCCAGAGCACTGCCCCACTGACCGGCTCCGGTCTCAGTAGCGAAGCGCTTTATGCCGTCTTTCTTGCCGTAGTAGGCTTGGGCTACAGCGGTGTTAAGCTTATGGCTGCCAGCCGGACTTACCCCCTCGTATTTATAGAAGATTTTAGCTGGTGTATCCAGCGCTTTCTCCAGGCGGTAAGCCCGGATTACGGGGGTTGGCCGCCACATCTTGTAGATGTCCTGCACTTCTTCAGGAATATCGATGTGCCGCTCCTTGCTGAACTCCTGGTCTCTCATCCCTGCGGAGAACAATGGGGGAGGCAGGATTGTGGGCTCCTTGGTGCCCGGGTGCAGCAGCGGTGGCAATGGCTTAGGCAGGTCAGGCAAGATGTTGTACCACGATGTCGGCATTTCTTTTTCGGTTAGGATGATTTTGGTTTGCTTCATTGTTTTTCCTCCTTTATTTTTAATAGCTAAAGAGTTTGGCATAAGGCTAAGCTTATCATTGGCCCCCCCAGGGGCCACATCTGTGACATTATTACCATTTCATAACCTCCTTCAAAAGCGCCTAAAAACATAAAGCCTCTCGCCTAAGGGGCGAGAGGCTTAGCTTCGCGGTGCCACCCTTGTTGGTCTTAGCGACCATCTCATTCAGGTACGGCTCTATCTGCTAGGTCTATACCCTGGGTTTTGATAACGCTACCCTCTACGTCAAAGCCTACTCGATTTATTAAATCAACCTTTCGGTTTGCGGCTCCCAGGCCCATTCAACCTTTGCGCCAGCGTCAGCTTTCACCCCCCTGACTCTCTGTAGCCTCGCTTAAAGGCTTACTAGTCCTGTTCCCAGCCTTTGCTCTATTCAGTTAGTCATACATTTTAACATCTTTTTCAAACTTGTCAAGTTTTAAATGAGGATTTACTCGCACCCTATCAAGAATTCGATTTTTGAGCTTTGGATTTGTTTAGAATTTAGGGTTTAGGATTTGGTATCTCGGGATTATCGGGCTGAAGTTAGGTTTATTATTTTCTTTTAAGGTAATCGTCTATTGAGGCGGCGGCACGCTTGCCAGCACCCATGGCGCTGATGACGGTAGCGGCGCCGGTGACGACATCGCCTCCAGCCCAGACTCTGTCCTTTACCGTCTTGCCGGTTTCTTCATCAGCCACCACAGTGCCAGTTTTTCTTGTCTCCAGTCCTCTAGTGGTTGATGGAATCAGTGGGTTGGGAGTAGTCCCTAATGCTACAACAGCCACATCAACCTCAATAGTGAACTCGCTGCCTTCCTTGACGATGGGGCGGCGTCTACCGCTGGCATCAGGCTCGCCGAGTTCCATCTCGTGGCATTCCACCGCGGTTACCCAGCCCTGGTCATTACCTATGAACCGTTTGGGATTGGTGAGGAGCTTGAATATAATACCTTCCTCTTCGGCGTTCTCCACCTCCTCATGCCGTGCCGGCATCTCAACTCGAGACCGACGATAGACGATGTAAACTTCATCGGCTCCAAGCCTCAAGGCACAGCGGGCAGCATCCATAGCTACATTGCCGCCGCCGACAACGGCTACTCTTTTTCCTATCTTTATCGGGGTATCGTACTCGGGGAAGAGATAGGCTTTCATCAGGTTTACGCGGGTGAGGAATTCGTTGGCTGAATAGACGCCGTTGAGGTTCTCACCGGGTATATTGAGGAACATAGGCAGCCCGGCACCGGTGCCCAGGAATACGGCTTCATAGCCGTTCTCCAATAGCTCATCCACGGTGGCCAGTTTGCCCATCACCGAGTCGAGCCTGATTTCTACTCCTAACGACTTGACATAATCTACCTCGCCCTGGACAATGGTTTTGGGCAGTCTGAACTCTGGAATGCCGTACATCAACACTCCGCCAGCGACATGGAGAGCCTCAAAGATAGTCACCTTGTGTCCGAATTTAGCTAAATCGGCAGCACAGGTCAGTCCGGCAGGCCCTGAGCCGATTACAGCTACCTTCTTGCCTGTCGGTGGTGGTAGATTGGGAGATGAAGCCAGCTCTGAGCTATGTTCCCGTTCCCAGTCAGCTACATATCGTTCCAGGCGGCCGATGGCTATCGGCGCTCCCTTCTTGTCTAGTGTACAGACCTCCTCGCACTGTGTCTCCTGAGGGCAGACCCGCCCGCAGATGCCCGGCAGGGCGTTTTTGCTCTTCAGTATACGCACTGCCTCAGGCATGTCGTTATCCCTTATTGCCTTAATGAAGTCAGGGATGTCTATATTCACCGGGCAGCCGCCGATACAGGGTTGCTTGGGGCATTGAATACAACGATTAGCTTCTTTAAGTGCCATCTCATGGGTGTAGCCCAGAGCTACCTCGTTGAAGTTTCTTGCCCTGACCGTAGGGTCTTGGCGGGGCATGGCTAGTCTATTTAAATCGAGCTTCGGCTTTGGTTTCGGTTTCTCCTCCACCTTTATTCTCCTATTTTAAGAATGCTGGCAGTGGTGGGCTTTCCGCAGTTCCAGCGAGCGTCTTTCTTCATCGCAGTAAATCCGCTGGCGGGCAAATAGAAGTTCCCAGTCGACATGGTGTCCATTGAATTCCGGACCATCGACGCAGGCGAACTTAGTGACTCCGCTTACTGAAACACGGCATGAGCCGCACATCCCCGTACCATCGACCATAATTGAATTGAGACTGACGATAGTAGTGATGCCAAAAGGCTTCGTGGTTAAAGAGCAGAACTTCATCATTATAGCTGGGCCGATGGCGATAACGCGTCTGATTTCCTTATCTCTCTCCAGCAGCTCTTTCAAAGGCTCGGTTACCACACCTTTGCGGGCGTATGAACCGTCATCGGTGGTGACTATCAGTTCATGGCTGACGCTTCGCAGGCGGTCTTCCCAGAAAAGCAGGTCTTTGCTCCGGGCGCCCATTATTGTAATAACCTTGTTCCCGGCTTGCTTTAAAGCTCTGGCTATTGGATATACCGGTGCTACGCCCACCCCGCCGCCAATACAGACCACGGTGCCGAAATTATCTATTTCGGAGGGTAAGCCTAGAGGGCCAATCAAATCCAGAATATCATCGCCAGCATTAAGGCAGGCTAGTTTATAAGTGGTAGTGCCCACTTGCATGGCTACAAGGCTGACAGTTCCCTCTTTGTCATCCCAGTCGGCCAGTGTAAGCGGTATGCGTTCGCCGACCTCATCGACGCGGACAACGACAAATTGTCCTGCCTTAGCCTTTTTGGCTATTGCTGGCGCCTCAATTTTGAAGAAATCGACTACGGGGCACAGCTTTTCCTTAGTTACAATTTTGAACATGAATACCTTCCATAGCTAAGCAGTTTTTACTTTGACAGGCGGCAATATAGGTGGAGAGATTTGAAGCCTAAGGTCGCATCTCAGGCATCTTTTGGCCTCTTCTATGGCTGTTGGTTCGGTATATCCGAGCTCCACTTCTGCGAAGCCAGCCAGACGCCGTTTTATGTCCAGACATGGCATAGTCGGCTGACGACGGTCAGCGAAGTCACCATCGCTTCCCAGCCGAGGGTCAACTTTCTCGGCAGGGATTAAGGACTCATCAATTATACCGCTGCCTCCTAAATATCTATCAATGGAGCTGGCGGCCTGTCTGCCCTGTGCGATGGCCTCGATGACCGAAGCTGGACCAGTAACCACATCACCGCCGGCAAAAACACCTTCTCGGCTGGTGACTAACGTTTGTGCATCTGCTCTGATAACATCACCACGACCCAGTTTCACCCCTAACTGCGCTGGGACTTCAGGTGCCTGTCCAATGCTGGCTATGATGTTGTCGAAGTCTGAGGTGAATTCGCTGCCTGCGATTGGGATGGGACGGCGTCGGCCGCTAGCATCTGGCTCACCCAGTTTCATCCGCAGACACTCCAGCTCGAGATGCCTATTTTTGACTCTTATCCGATTAGGTGCTGCTAAGAATGTGATTTTTACCCCTTCGTGCAGTGCATCTTCGACCTCTTCGGGGGCGGCTGGCATTTCGTCGCGGGTACGGCGGTAAATTATGGTAATTTCTTTGGCACCGAGGCGAAGTGCGGTTCGGGAGCAGTCTATAGCGGCATTGCCGCCGCCGATTATGCCTATCTTTTTGCCTATCTTTACCTTCTCGCCCAAACTTACCTGACGAAGGAATGTCACGCCGTCTATAATACCAGGGCTGTCTTCACCCTCGGCACCCATCTTGGTTCCTTTATGGGCGCCAAGCCCCAGAAACACGGCATTATAGCCCTGCTCAAAGAGGCTATCTACAGACTCGATTCTTGTATTCGTTCTTATCTCAACGCCTACGTTTTCTATCTCTTTAATCTCGGCGTCTAAGACTTTTCGTGGCAAGCGATAGGCGGGGATACCAACCCGCAGCATACCGCCTGTCTGTGGTAAAGCTTCGAAAACCGTTACTGTGTGTCCCAGTTTAGCAAGGTAGTAAGCTGCGGTTAATCCAGCCGGTCCGGCTCCAACCACAGCTATCTTCTTGCCTGTTGGCGGTGCTACCTTGGAATTTTGTCTCCACAGCCCGGTATCGTGGTCATCAGCGAAACGCTTGAGAAACTTTATGCAAATCGGGTCGTTAAGCTGACCACGGCGGCATGCCTGTTCGCATGGATGTATGCAGACGCGTCCCAGCGTCCCGGGAAATGGAACCTTTTCTTTTATAACAGCTAGAGCCTCGGAGTATTTTCCTTGGGCGGTGAGATATACATAGCGCGGTACGTCTATATGGGCTGGACAAGCTTGGCGACATGGGACAACATAGCCTTCCCAATCCTGGATGGTGTGATATCTTGCTTCTCTATCGCACAGCGCACCTGTGGGGCAAACTTCGACGCAAGTAAAGCAGAACTTACACCCCGAGTCCTTGTGGTTGTTATTTTGAAATGGTCCAGCCACTCGATAACCATTCAGTTCAATAAAATCCAGAGCTTTTATGTCTCTAAAATCCCGGCAAGCTCTGACGCATCGTCCGCAGGCGATGCATAGGTTATAGTCCAAGTCGAAAAATGGATTATCTCTATTTACTGGCAGTCCTCTATACTTATAAGGGAAGGTCGACATCTCGATATCTAGGAAGTCGGCCACCTTTTGTAGTTCACACCGCCCGTTTTCGGGACAGGTAACACAGCGCTCAGTGACTTCTACGTTCCTTAAGCATATGTCGAACGGTTTGCACCGCTCTTTACGCCAGCAAGTAAGACAAGCGTTAGGGTGTTCAGACAGAATTTTTTCTACGACCTGTCGCTGTTCTTGTCGAAGCTCTGGCGTATCGGTGTGAACAACCATGTTTTCGGTAACCTTGGTGGTGCATGAAATGGCAAACTCGGGCTGCCCTTCGATTTCCACTAAGCATAGCCCACAGTCTCCTGAGGGTGGCAAGTCGGGGTGGGCGCAAAGGCTAGGTATATAAATGCCCCTTCTCACAGCAGCCTCGAATATAGTCATTCCACTATCCGCTACTACTTGTTGCCCATCTATAGTTACAGTAAGCTCGATCATCTTCGTCTCCTGAGCTTTTCAACTCTAACAGCACATACCTTGAATTCTGGAGTTTTGGCTACCGGGTCGAGTGCCGAGTTGGTCAGAATATTTGCTGCGCTCTCGGCAAAATGGAAATCCATATATACTGCTTTTGGCGCTGATTTCTCAGTCACCCTTGCCTTGGTTATTACCTCGCCACGGCGGGAAATCACCTTAACTTTATCGCCATCTTTAATTTTTAGATAAGAAGCGTCCAACGGATTTATCTCAACTACTCCCTCAGGTTCAAGGGCATTGAGTCCGGTAACTTTACGCGTCATCGTACCCGTATGATAATGGTACAGGCTGCGTCCGGTGATGAGGATTAGCGGATATTCTTCGTCTGGTAATTCGGCTGGAGGCCTGTATTGGAGCGGTGTAAATCTTCCCAAGCCGCAGACAAATCTACCCACATGCAAAATAGGTGTTCCGGGGTGGTCTTTGGTTGGACAGGGCCATTGCAGACCACATTCCTCCAGACGTTCGTAGGTAACACCTCCGTAGCTGGGTGTCAACATAGCGATTTCGCTCATCACCTCAGATGGATGTGTAAAGTCGAAATTTTGGGCGCCCATTTTTGTGGACAGCTGGCATATAATCCACCAGTCAGGCTTGGAGTTTCCTATAGGTTCGATAGCTTTCCTCACTCGCTGTATGCGCCGTTCGGTATTGGTGAAGGTGCCGTCCTCCTCGGCAAAACTGGCTGCTGGTAAGACCACATCAGCCAGCTTGGCAGTTTCGGTGAGGAAGATGTCTTGAACTAGCAGGAACTCGAGGTTTCTCAGTGCCTTTTCAGTGTGGTGGGTGTCGGCATCACTCAACACTGGATTTTCGCCAATTACGTAAAGCGCTTTAATCTTTCCATCGCAAGCGGCATCGAGTATCTCTGGCAAGGTCAATCCTGGAGTGGAATTCAAATCGCATCTCCAGGCAATTTCAAACTTTTTCTGGATATCAGGGTTATCGACCCTTTGGTAACCAGAGTAAACGTTGGGCAAAGCACCCATGTCACAAGCGCCCTGGACGTTATTCTGTCCCCGCAGCGGGTTTACGCCAGTTGATGGCTTACCGATATTGCCGGTCAGCATAGCTAGGTTGGCGACAGCGAGTACATTATCTGTGCCATGAGTGTGCTCAGTAATGCCCAAACAGTAGATTGTGGTTGCCGGTTTACATGTAGCGTATAATCGAGCTGCCTCAGCTATCGTTTCTCGCGGCACGCCGGTAACCTTTTCTACGAAATCCAGGTCAAAATTCCTCAATGATTCCCTGAAAATATCGAAATTGTCACAGCATTCCCCGACAAAGGTCGAATCGGCCAGGTTTTCATCAAAGATAATCCTCATCATGCCCATAAGCAGGGCAACATCGCTGCCCGGCTGAAGTCTCAGCCATATATCAGCATACTTGCAAAGCTCAATCTCTCTGGGATTAGCTATAATGAGCCTGCCACCGCTACGTACCGCCTTCTTTATCTCCAAGGCGATAACCGGATGACCTGCGCTGGGATTGCTGCCGATGAGTAAGATGCAGGCAGCATCTTTGATTTCGTTGATAGAGTTAGTCATGGCACCACTTCCGAAGCTGGCGGCCAGACCGGCCACCGTGGGGGCATGTCAGAGACGGGCACAGTGGTCCACGTTGTTGGTCCGCATCACTATGCGCGTGAACTTCTGTGCCAGATAATTCTGTTCATTAGTAGATCTAGCCGAGGTTATGCAGGCGAATTGGTCTCCTTTGTATCTTCCAAGCTTGTCTGATATTAAGTCTAAAGCCTCATCCCAGCTTGCCTCAACAAGTTCACCGTTCTTTCGTATTAAAGGTGTGGTCAGGCGTTCAGAATGATGGACGAACTCAGCAATACCAAAACGACCTTTGACGCAGGCCTGTCCTTGGTTTACTGAATTTTCCAGAACGGGTACCGAGCGGACAATCTTGCCCCGATTTAATTCGAGGCTTAGCTGGCAGCCAACTCCACAGTAGGTGCATGTCGTGACTACTGAGCGTTCAGGTATTCCCAGCCATTTGCTGGAGCGGTCCATCAGAGCACCGGTGGGGCAGACATCAACGCAGGCCCCACAAAATTGACATCCTGAATCTTCCAGCGTCTTATCGAAAGCAGTGCCGACTAAAGCCTGGCTGCCTCGATAGGTGAAGGCAATTGCTCCAACTCCTCTTACCTCCTGGCATACCCGAACGCATCTGCCGCAGAGTATGCACAGATTGTAATCTCGGTCGAAGAAGGGGCTGTCCTGATAAACTGGTAGCTCTTTTCGGATAGGTGGGAGGGTGACTTCTTCCACGCCAATTCGGGAGGCGATTTCTTGCAGTTCGCAACGCAGGTTTTTGGGACAGGTGAGGCATTGCATGGGGTGTTCTGCCAGAATGAGCTCAAAAATGTTGCGTCTTAATTCCTGAAGCTGTGGTGTATGGGTTCGTACCACCATCCCTTCGGTTACTGGCGTAGTACAGGCAGTGGGAAACCCCCGCAGGTTCTCAATCTCTACGATGCACAGGCGGCAAGCTCCGTATGGAGTCAGGCTGGGATGGTAACACAAGGTTGGAATATAGATGCCTGCCTCTCGAGCCGCCTCAAGTACTGTGGCACCTTCCTTTACCCTGACCTGCTGTTCATCTATAGTCAGGTTTATAACTCTAGTCTCTTCACCGACAACCATACTCAATCCTCACAAATACCTATTAGAGGTTTACACATTTCCTCAACCTATTGAATAAGACCAAGTTCCGTACCTAAGACAATACTGGTTATTACCTTAATAAATTTCCATCACTAGCTTACTTCTCCTCTAGGTCGCATCTCAGGCATCGCTTCGACTCCTCAATAGCCAACTTTGGACCAAGACCAAACTCCACTTCAGCGAAACTATTTAATCTTTTAGCTAGCGGTAGAGAACGTAACAGATGCCGATGCTTTTCTCCTTCCTCTACAGGAGGCAGTGCTGCTTCCTCCTTGGGAGCAAGTGCTTCATCTATAATTCCATGTCCGCCGAGATATTTGTCTATTGAAATGGCAACTTGCCTTCCGTCTGCTATAGCTTCGATAACTGAAGCTGGCCCACTTATGCAATCGCCGCCGGCGAAAACACCCTCTTGTGGGGTAGCCAAGGTGTCAGAATCAACTTGAAGAACATTACCTCGATTAGTAGCTAAGCCGAATTCAGATGGGATATCAGGTGTCTGCCCAATGGCAGCTATTATAGTGTCAAAATCTAGCGTGAATTCACTGCCTTTTATAGGTTTGGGGCTACGCCTCCCACTAGCATCGAATTCACCTAGCGACATTTTGATGCACTGCATCCTTATTCTGCCGTTTTCTCTACTTAGTTGGCTTGGTGCTACCAAAAAGAAAATCTCAATGCCCTCCTTGATCGCCTCGGCTATCTCATCAGGGCTAGCTGGCATTTCAGCCTGGGTGCGACGGTAGATAACAATAATTTCTTTAGCGCCAAGACGCAATGCAGTTCGTGCCCCATCAATAGCTGCATTCCCACCACCAATTACTGCCACCCGATTACCGATTGTTACTTTTTTGTCCAGATTGACCTTCCTAAGGAAATCAACGCATTCTAAAACCCTAGCGTCTTTTTCCCCCGGAACCCCCATTTTAATACCTTGATGAGCACCAATAGCCACTAAAGTTGCATCATACCCTTTGTCGAAAAGCGACTGTAGTGATGCAATTTGAGTATTTGTTTTTATATCAACTCCTACTTTTCTTATTTCAGCTATTTCGTTGTCAAGGACTCGTCGTGGTAAACGATACTCAGGAATACCTACTCGCAGCATTCCTCCAGGTTCAGGCAAGGCTTCAAACACGGTTGTTGAGTGTCCAAGTTTGGCCAAGTAATAAGCGGCAGTAAGCCCAGTTGGTCCTGAGCCCACTATAGCCACTCGCTTTCCTGTCGGTGATGCTATCTTAGCATTTCGTTTCCACGACCCTGTATCTCGGTCAGCGGCTGTGCACTTGAGCGCCTTGATGGCAATTGCTTCATCCAACTCGCCTCGGCGGCACTTTGACTCGCAGGGATGAAAACAAACGCGACCAAGAACACCGGGGAAGGGGACTTTTTCTTGAATCACGGCGCAGGCTTCACCAAACTTCCCTTGCTGAATAAAGCGGACATAGCGTGGGACGTCTATTTCTGCCGGACAAGTGTGGCTGCAAGGTGCCTTGACCAGCCCTTTGCATGTTGCAGCTCGGCAATGGTGCCTTTTGATATGCTCCTCATACTCGTCACGAAAATAGCGAATAGTAGTCAGCACCGGGTTAGGAGTGGTTTGGCCTAAGCCACAGAGCGAGCCTTGCTTCACTGTGATGGCTATCCTCTCAAGTTGCTCTATATCTCCGGGCCTGCCTTCACCTTGAGTAATGCGCTCTAGAATGCCCAGCATTTGCCGTGTGCCAACCCGGCAGGGGGAGCATTTACCACAGGACTCAGCTTGGGTAAACGAAAGAAAGTATCTTGTCAGGTCAACCATGCAGGTATCTTCGTCAGCGACAATCATGCCACCTGAGCCTATGATTGAGCCGGCAGCAGCTAGCGATTCATAGTCAACAGGTGAATCGAGCATTGATGATGGCAGGCAACCTCCTGAGGGGCCACCAGTTTGCACGGCTTTAAATTTTTTACCTTTGAGGATGCCACCGCCGATGTCGTAAATGATTTGACCTAAAGTAATGCCTAAAGGCACCTCGATAAGCCCGGTACGCTCTACCTTACCTACTAAGGCAAATGTCTTTGTTCCCTTGCTTTTTTCCGAGCCATACTGGGCATACCATTCGCTGCCTTTTTGTAAGATACGTGCTGCGTTCGCCCAGGTTTCTACGTTATTAATATTTGTCGGCTTGCCCCACAATCCTGATATCGCTGGAAAAGGAGGTCGTGCCCGTGGCATCCCCCGCTTGCCTTCGATAGAAGCCATTAAAGCCGTTTCTTCGCCGCAAACAAAAGCTCCAGCCCCTTCTTTAATCTTTATATGAAAATCGAAGCCGGAGCCAAGAATATTATCCCCGATAAAACCATACCTCTCCATTTGCTGAAGGGCTAGCCTCAGTCTCTCTAAAGCTAGAGGATATTCGGCACGGCAGTAAATGTAGCCGTGGTTAGCTCCTATAGCGTAAGCCCCGATAGCTATCCCCTCCAGGACTGAATGAGGGTCACCTTCCAGAAGTGAGCGGTTCATAAAGGCGCCGGGGTCACCTTCATCAGCATTGCAAATGATATATTTTTCTTCCCCGGGTGCTTTACGGCAGAAATCCCATTTTTGCCCTGTTGAAAAACCGGCACCGCCTCTGCCGCGCAACCCTGATTTCTTAATCTCTTCAATTATTGCTTCCGGTGTCATCTCTAATGCCTTGACCAGGCCGTTGTAGCCACCGTTCGCAATATAGTGGTTTATATTTTCAGGGTCGATGAAACCGCAGTTGCGCAGCACTACGCGAACCTGAGGTTTGAGCACCGGCAATTCGAACAAATTGGGAATGCCATCGACTGTGCCGTCACCAGCGTAACCTAGAGCTAAGTCAGCCCTAGGGTTATCAGTTACCAGGTAGTCTTTAACAATCTGAGTAGCAGTCTCGGGGGTTAAATCGCCGTAGATGACTTGTGGACGTCCCGGCTTAATTATGCCGACCATAGGCTCGGCAAAACATAGCCCCATGCAGCCGACCTGGATAACAATAGCCTCGATGTTTTGTCGTGCTAGTTCTTCATTAATGGCTTTTAGGACATCGAGAGCGCCGGCAGCACTGCCACAGGTACCGGCACCTACCAAAAGTCGTGGCTTATTGCTTGATTGCAGCGCTTGCCACTCTGCAACTGCTCTTTTGCGAATTTTCTCGAAAGTCATGATAATATACCTTCATCGATATTTGTTGAGGGTCTCTTTCGCCTTGGTAACTGTCATTCGGCCATAAACATCTTTGTTTATGACCAGTACTGGGGCTAAGGCACAGCAACCGAAGCAAGCTACTCTTTCTAAACTGAATTTGTAATCATCGGTTGTGCCGCCGGACTCAATATCCAGCTCTCTCTTGATTTCATCCAGAATTCGTTCGCCCCCGCGCACATGACATGCTGTGCCTAAGCAGACCTTTACAGTATGCTGACCACGGCGCGTGAAGTAAAACTGGGCATAAAAAGAAGCAACTCCAAAGATTTCGCTTTCCGACATTCGGGAGAATTTAGCTATCTCTGAAATTGCCTCTTTAGTGAGATAACCGAATTTTTCCTGAACCTTCTGCAGGATTGGGATTAATGCGCCCTTTTCCCCCTTGTATTCAGCCATTATCTTAGCTAATTCATCAGACACATGGCTCTCCACAGATTTGAATAACCAAAGCTGAAGTTTAGCAAAAAAAGCCTTGATGGTCAAACCTTACCCCAATTTAAATTACCATTTTTCTCAATATGACAGGCTAGATGAGGGTGAATTCTTTAAAGTGCCAGCCCTAAGCGGAGCATTTGGTAAAAGTGCTATACTAAACGGCTGTAGTTTTGCAGGAAGGCGGCTACAAGTGGCAGAGCGAAAGCGCATCTTCGGACTCAACCCCAACGTATTCTTCTTGGGCTTGGTAAGCTTCCTCACTGATGTCAGCAGCGAGATGATTTTCACCCTCCTTCCTCTGTTTCTCGCCAATATTCTGGGGGTAGCTGCTGTCACCATCGGTTTCATTGAGGGGGTCGCCGAAAGCACAGCCTCTTTGCTCAAGATTTTCAGCGGCTGGCTAAGCGACAGGCTGGGTAAGCGCAAATCCTTAGCTGTTATCGGCTATGGGTTATCTACGTTGGCTAAACCATTTATGTATATAGCCACGACCTGGGGGCTGGTGTTGGGGGTGAGGTTTGCTGACAGATTAGGCAAGGGTGTACGTACGGCACCGAGGGATGCCCTGGTAGCCGATTCTGTGTCGGCTGGACAGCGAGGCAAAGCCTTTGGATTACACCGGGCTATGGATACCTCTGGTGCTGCCTTGGGGATTGTTGCTGCCGCCGCAGTCGTCTTTTTTTTCCAGAAGGGTGCTCTAGAGCTAATTCGAAACACTTACCAGTGGCTGGTGTTGATTGGGATTGTCCCGGCGGTGCTGGCGCTGTTTATGTTTTTCTTCATCCGTGAGGCAAAGAAAGATTCAAGCCCGCAAAGCCAAGCCGAGTGTTTGGGGGAAAGCTCTAAGGACACAAAGGCCGGCTTTGATAAACGCTTCAAGCTTTTCCTCGGCATAATGTTTTTATTTACTTTAGGTAATTCCAGTGATGCCTTCCTCATTTTACGGGCGCAGAACCTGGGCAACAGTGTCATCTACATACTCTTGATGCTCATCCTGTTTAATGTCGTCTATGCGGCTGTTTCAATTCCTGCGGGGGTATTGTCAGATAAACTGGGCAGGCGGAGAATCATAGTGTTGGGGTGGCTGGCCTATGCTCTTACTTATCTTGGCCTTGCCGTGGCATCTACCTCGTGGCATATATGGCTGCTTTTTGCCCTTTATGGGGTCTATTATGGTCTAGCTGAGGGCGTAGCTCGAGCTTTTGTTGCTGATTTAGTGCCTGAAGACAGGTGTGGCACAGCCTACGGTCTTTTCCATGGTGTAGTCGGCATTACTCTTTTGCCAGCCAGTGTCATCGCTGGCTGGCTGTGGCAAACAATAAGTCCTGCTGCCCCATTCTATTTCGGAGCTGGTCTGGCATTCCTGGCGATGGTTGGATTGCTGGCTCTGGTTCGCGAGTGATTTTATTCCAGCAGCATGTTGTCTATAAGCCTGGTCTTGCCGATTTTAACTGCCAGTGAAGCTAGTGCCGGTCTATCGATTTTGGGCAGTTCTTCCAGAGTCTGGGCATCGGCAATGCTGACGTATTCGATTTTTGCCAGCGGCTCTTTACTGATTACGGAAGTCATCTCCTGGCGTATAGTCTCAGCGTCCTTTTCGCCTTTTTCCCACAGGTTTCGAGCCAGGTTAAGAGCCTTGAACAAGACAGTCGCTGCCTGGCGCTCCTGAGGGTTGAGATTAACGTTACGGCTGCTCATGGCCAGACCGTCGCTTTCCCGAACGGTTGGCGCCACTATTACTTCTAAATTCATATTGAGGTCGGCGACCATCTTTTTGATGACCAGTGCCTGCTGGGCATCTTTCTGGCCGAAATAGGCTTTGGTGGGCTCTACAATATTAAATAGCTTGGCGACTATGGTAGTCACCCCCTTGAAATGCCCCGGTCGGCAGCTACCTTCAAGCCGATTGGTAACCTTCTCTACTTCCACCCAGCTATTAAATCCTTCAGGGTACATCTCCTCAGCCGAAGGCATGAAGACGATGTCTGTCCTCTCTTTTCTCAGCATAGCTAAATCACGCTCCGTATTGCGGGGATAGGTTTTGAAGTCCTCAGTGGGGCCAAATTGAGTGGGATTGACAAATATGCTGGCTATAACCACCGAGTTATCATCTCGAGCTTGCTTGACTAAAGCCAAATGCCCGTCGTGAAGATAGCCCATGGTGGGGACAAAGCCTACAGAGCCGAGGCTCTTCATTCTCAAGGCTTTCATTTCGGCAATGTTTTTGGCTATTTGCATGGCTCTTCAGGCGCGCGCTAGCTCTTTAAGCAGGCTTTCATCCATGGTAGAGCTATGTTCGGCGGTAGGGAATTTACCTTCTTTGACTTCGGCAATGTAATCGGCTAAGGCGGTTCTAATAGAATCCGCCAGTTTGGCATACTGCTTGGCATGCTTGGGAACGAAGTCGGAAAACAAGCCCAGAAGGTCGTTGATTACCAGCACCTGGCCATCGCAATCGGGCCCAGCTCCGATACCGATGGTGGGAATGCTTATCTTCTGAGTGATTAACTTCGAAAGAGGGGCTGGTACTGTTTCTAGGACAATGGCGAAAGCGCCGGCTTGTTCTAGGGCTCGAGCATCTCTGAGCAATCGCTCGGCAGCTTCGGGAGTTTTGCCCTGCACTTTGTGGCCGCCGAGCTGATGAATGGATTGTGCTGTTAGCCCGATGTGTCCCATGACCGGTATGCCGCATTCAACAATGCGTTTTACTGTCTCAGCGACGGTTACCCCGCCCTCCAGCTTAACTGCCTGAGCTCCTCCCTCCTGAATGAACCTTGCCGCATTGCGCAGAGCATCGGCTACGCTGGTGTGATAAGTCATAAACGGCATGTCACCTATTACCATAGCTTGTTTGGTGCCCCTAGCCACGGCTTTGGTGTGATGAATCATGTCATCCATAGTTACCAGAATGGTTGATCCATAGCCCAGTATTACATCCCCCAGGCTGTCACCGACTAAAATCAATGGTATGCCAGCCTCATCCACCAGCTTGGCCGTAGAATAGTCATAGGCGGTGAGCATGACTATCTTTTCTTTCTTTGATTTCATTTCCTTGATTGAATTTATTCTGACCCGCATTTTCATACCTCCTTACATCGTATAAACAGCTCTTCTCTTACATCGTTGACAACAAATCTTTCGTCCAGTCCCTTGTGCCTTTGGTGTCAATGATTCGGTTTTCTGAATCCACATATACCAGCCTCGGAGTAGCTGTGGCAGCTTCATCATCAGCAACCACATGGTAAGATAGGATAATCACAATATCACCCTTAGCCACGAGCCTGGCGGCAGCACCGTTAAGACAAATCTCTCCGGAGCCCCTTTCTCCTTCAATCACGTAAGTATGGAATCTAGCGCCGTTATTGATGTTCAACACGTCCACCTTTTCGTAGGGGAGTAAATCGGCTGCTTCGGTCAATTCCTTGTCGATAGTTATGCTGCCCTCGTAGTCGACGTTGCACTGGGTAACTCGAGCTCGGTGGATTTTGCTTTTGAGCATTGTTCTCATTTTTGTCTCCTCGTTTTATTTTATCCCAGTAAAGCTTTTAGCTCTTCTGCTCTTTGCAAATCTATTCTCCCTTTATCCAGTGCAATCGGTATAGTCTGCCGTCCCAACTCTTTGTAAATGTTAAGCAGTGGTGGGGCTTGTTTTTCCAGCGATTCTAGATGTCTGCTTATGGTGCCCATGTCGCCTCGGGCGATTGGGCCGGTCAGGCAGTTTGGTAAGCCGACGTTTTCGATGTTGCTTAAGGTACCCCGTAGCAGAGGCATCAGAGCTTTGACTGCTTGTTCCGGTGGAACCTGAAATGTCTGCCATAAATCCGTAGCTACCTTGACCAGAGTCACTAGATAGTTGCAGGCGAAGACGGCTGCCGCATGATAGAGCACTTTATCACCGGCTTTAAGGGTTACCCAGTCCCCTTCTAGTGTAGTAGCCATCTCCTTAAGTACATCCAGCAGCGGTTCTTCAGCTTCAATAGCGAAGGTGGAGCCGGGTATATTTTCTATTGCCTGGTCAACGCTGGCGAACGTCTGCAGGGGATGAAAACAGCCTGTGTTAGCTCCTCGCTGCTTTGCTGGTTCCAAAATGTCAATAGAATGAGCGCCACTGCAGTGAACCACGCTTTGCTCTTTGTGCCACTTAACCTCAGCAGCTACCTCGGGAATAATATCATCCGGTGTAGTTATGAAAACAAGCTGAGCCATCTCAGCTACCTCTTGAGCCCCATTGTAAACCTGGCAGCCGCTTATCCTTCCAGCTAGTCTTTTTGCTGAGGACAAGCTGCGGCTGGATACGGCAATTACCTGATATCCATGCTGAGCCAGCCTTACAGCTAGCGCTGTACCCGTTATCCCGGCACCTATAAAGCCTATCGTCGGCATATTCCTTTTCTTCATCCCATGTCCTTTATTGCCGGTATTTCAGCTAGCGTTTCCGCCTGCTGGACTGCCCTGATTATGGCATTAGAAACCACCTCAGCAGCCACTGAACCGAGTATGGTAATATCGCTTGTTTTGTCGCCCAAAGATAAGGCAAATATAGTATCGCCATCGTGCATGGTATGGCTTGGGTTGATAGCCCGGGCTAAGCCATCCTGTGCCATTTGCGCCAGTTTATTTACTTGCTCTTTATTCAAGCTAGCGTTGGTAGCCACAACGCCTATTGTGGTATTGGTGGGTAGTGAGTTCTGCCTGTAGCTGTAAATTCCCTGTGACAGCAATTCGATAGTACTGTGAAAACATTTGTTGTCTTGGCTGCGAGGACCGGCCAGGATTTTTCCCGTTTTAGGATTGATAACATCGCCGACAGCGTTGACCGCCAGTAGCGCAGCTACGATTATGCCATCGCCTATTTTGCAACTGGCTGTGCCCAGGCCGCTTTTGGTGGCCCTTTCTATTCCTAAAGCTTTGCCCACTGTAGCGCCTGTGCCGCCACCAACACAGCCCTCAGCTACCTCCTTATCGCTGGCGGCCAGGCAAGCTTTATAGCCCTCTTCAATTCCGGGCCTGATTTTAGGGTTACCGATACTTAAGTCGAAGATAATAGCCGCGGATACAATAGGCACTCTAGCTACAAGAGTGTCATAACCTATGCCCCGTTCCTCCAGATATCGCATCACTCCTCCAGCGGCGTCGAGTCCAAAAGCACTGCCGCCGCTGAGGACGATAGCATGGATTTTATCCGCCAGGTTCATCGGTCGGAGCAGGTCAGTTTCTCTGGTTCCTGGTGCCGAGCCCCTGACATCGACTCCAGCTACCGCCCCGGCCTCGCACAGAATCACAGTGCAGCCGGTGACCGCCTTTTTATCGGTATAATGTCCTACCTTTATCCCCGGAACATCGGTTATAGCGTTGTACATCGTCCCAAAAAGAAAACCTTCTCAGCATTGCCGAGAAGGCTCAATATGAATTACCCCCTATTTCCCGTCTCGGTCATCGCTGATCCAAGCGGCCCTTTTTATTGCTTTTAATCAAGGCTCACTGCCTTATGGTCAGTGGCGATTGTAATGATAAGGAATTTTGCCACCTTTGTCAATGGCCAAAAGGTCACACTTCGTTATAAGGCTGGTAGTTTGGAGCGGGAGACGGGACTCGAACCCGCGACAGCCTGCTTGGAAGGCAGGAACTCTACCACTGAGTTACTCCCGCTAAAATCACCTCCATTTTATCGGTGAATAAAGCCTTTGTCAAAAGCATATCTCTCGAATTTTTATATTGGGGTATTGTAATAGGGAGATGAAGGGATTAGAATGAGCAACAAAAGCAGGCTGTGCCATGTGAAAAGCTGTTATGGCTATTGCTAAGGAGGTTGATGATGAAAAAGGCTCGCTCTAGGAAAATTGTTCAAATTGTTGTGCCTATTGTCGTGGTTGTTATCGTATTACCTCTAGTTGCCGGATATGCTTGGTTCCACAGCGTGACCAGGTCGCCTCTTCCCCAGCATGATGGAGAACTGAAAGTAGCCGGGCTGCAGGATACTGTGGAAATTTTGCGTGATGAGTGGGGTATTCCGCACATTTATGCCAAGAACATGCATGACCTGTTCTTTGCTCAGGGATATACTCAAGCTCAAGACCGCTGGTGGCAGATGGAGTTCTGGCGTCATGTTGGTAGCGGCAGAATTGAAGAACTGGTCGGCAAGAAAGATACCCTGCTGGGCACGGATATCTTTATTCGTACTCTGGGTTGGCGGCATGTGGCTGAAAGCGAGGTAAAGCTCTGTGATGATGAGGAAACTCTCAGCCGATTGCAAGCTTTTTCTGATGGCGTCAATGCTTACATTATGGACCGTGAGCCAAGTAAGCTAGCCTTGGAATACAGCATACTCGGATTTACAGGTATAAATATTAAAATTGAGCCGTGGACGCCTGCTGACACGCTGGTATTTGCCAAGATGATGGCATGGGATTTGGGTCCTAGTAACAACAGTGAGGAGGACCGTGCCACGCTTTACGAGCTTCTAGGACAGGAGATGGCTGACCAGTTGTTTACGCCTCCCTGGCCTTTCGGTGAAAGGCCTACCATCGTTCAACCAGAGGATTTGCCTATCGCTGGCTCAACAGAAGGTGCTCAAGCCGGCGGCATGGATAAATTCACTGATACAGATAGGACGCTTGCTAATAATCCATTGCCTTCAATGAGGTTGGTATTCGAGCCAGGTCAAGGCATAGGCAGTAATAACTGGGTAGTCAGCGGCAAGATGACTAAAAGCGGTATGCCGCTATTAGCCAATGACCCACACCTCGGTATTCAGATGCCATCTATATGGTATGAAATCGGTTTGCATTATCATCCTACTAGCGGAGAATCTCCTTTGGATATGACGGGCTATGCGTTTGCAGTTACGCCGGGAATCATAATCGGTCACAACAACTCCATTGCCTGGGGGGTGACCAACGTAGGCCCCGATGTATTCGATTTGTATAGTATCCGTGCCAATCCAGATAATCCGCTACAGTATGAGTGGAACGGTACATGGCGCGACATGACGGTGCGCGAGGAGACCATTTACTTTGGAGATGGTGCAGAACCGATTACTATTAAGGTGCGTGAAACACACCTTGGGCCAATAATCAATGATAACCAGATAGATGAAGAAACCGGTAGGATTATAGGCTTCAACAATGAAGACCCCCTGGCTTTGCGCTGGACAGCGCTGGAACCAAGCACGCTGATGCAATCAGTTACGAAACTTAATAAAGCTACGGACTGGGAAGAGTTCCGCAACGCTTTGAGATATTGGGATGTTCCTTCACAGAATTTCGTTTATGCAGATACTAAGGGCAATATTGGCTACCAGACTCCGGGACGTATCCCTATCCGTGCCGAGAATGATAGCGGCCTGGTACCGGTTCCGGGCTGGACTGATGAGTTCGAGTGGAAGGGCTTTATTCCTTTCGATGATTTGCCCCGTGTTTTTAATCCCGAACGTGGCTATATTGCTACGTCAAATCAGGCAGTGGTTCCGATGGAATACTATGACCAGTTGGCGAAGAAGTTAGGTGAGGGGCTAAATTATGTCATCAGCCGCGAATGGGATTATGGTTATAGAGTCCAACGGGTTGTCGAGTTGCTGAAAGAAAAGGCACCGAATACTATTTCCACCTTTCAGGCTATTCAAGGAGACAATAAGCTAATCAGTGCTGAGGAGTTGATGCCATACCTCGTAAATTTAAAATTTGATAATACTGAATTGACTGAAGCTCGTGATTGGCTGCTTAAATGGGATTACCAGTGTGGAATGGATAGTCCGCAAGCCGCGCTGTACGCTGAATTCTGGGCGAGATTGGTCAACGACCTGTTTGGTGACCAACTGACTGAGGACATAGTAATTCGTGGTGGAGACAGGGAGATGCGGGCTATATTTCTGTTGATGGATAAGCCAGGCAATGCCTGGTGGGATGATGTTACTACAAAGGGCGTAGTTGAAAGCCGTGACGATATACTTGTTCGCTCTTTTAGTGAAGCTTATACTAACACTGTAGCAGCGCTGGGTAAAAACCATAACAATTGGAGATGGGGTGACCTGCATGAGGCAACTTTTGTCAGTAACCCGTTGGGACAGAGTGGTATCCGTCTGATTGAGAATATGGTCAACCGTGGCCCATTTGCCACCAGTGGCAGCACAGGCACTGTGAACAATACCGTCTGGTACACCAACTCAGGGGACTTCTCGGTAAAATGGGTGCCCTCCATGCGCATGATTGTTGACCTAGGCGACTTCTCAAATAGTGTTGCCATCCATACTACCGGCCAGAGCGGTCATCCCTATAGCAAGCACTACGATGATATGATTGAGCTTTGGCGCAATATAAAATATCACCCGATGCTCTGGACATGGGAACAGGTAGAGGCAGCTGCTGTTGACAAGCTTATCCTGGAGCCCAGCAAGTAGTAGGGCATCGGGCAGATAATCTGAGGGTGGTCCAGCCCGGAGATTGCCAGAGTTGTGTTTCTCTGGGATAGGGGGAGGTGCTCTGTTGAGGTGGCTGTTTGTTCGTCTCGAGTAGTCTAAAATTCCATCTGGTACTCCGAAATAAGCTAAATATACGTTGACACCACGATTGTCGCGTGTTAACATGGAAGGGCATAGCAATACGAGGTATGATATATGAGGGTCGCTATCGTAATCTCGAGCATTTCCTGTTTGCCAGCCGAACAGGTGCAGAAATATAGGATAAAGGTTGTACCTATGCCTTTCATGCTCAACGGGCACAGTTATCTGGATGGCGTTGATATTTCAGCAACTGAGGTCTATGAGCAGCTTGCTTACGAACGGCCATTTCGGACAAGTGCTCCTTCCCCGGGTGACTATCTTAAGGTGTATCGGGGAGCCTTGAGTGAATATGATGCCATACTCTGCCTTACCGTACCGTCAAAGATCAGTATGATGTATGATTCAGCTTGTTCTGCAGCAGAGCAAATGCCGAAGGGTGCGATTGTTCATGTTCTTGATACCGGTACGGCAGCAGGTGGCCAGGCCTTGATTGACATAACTGCGGCAGAAGCTGCGGCTGCAGGAGCCACTCTGGAGGAAGTAAAACAGCTGGTAACAAATCTGAAAGGCAAAGTTCGCCTTTATGGATTGATAGTAGCCCCGAAATATCTGGCACGTACTGGCCGTGTTCCCGCTCCCTTACCTTCAGCGGCTTCAGCACTAAGTATAAAGCCGGTTTTTACCATAGCACAAGGGCGAATAAAGCTGGTAAGCCTGGTCCGTACTGAAAAGGCAGGGGTTGACCGCATGCTCTCGATGATGCATGCAGACGTGGGACAGAAACCAGTCCGTGTAATTATCCAGCACGCAAATGTACTACGGAAAGCTGAAGGCCTGCGTCAGCGTGTACAGGCCGATTTTAATTGCACCGAGCTACGAGTTACCGAGTTCAGCCCTATAATCGGTTTTGCTACAGGTCCTGGATGTCTGGCACTAGCATTCCGTACAGAAAATTAGCGTTGTATATTGGTGCCAATTAACCTCGGGCAACATGAGTGTTAGATTCTTGGTCGTTTTAATTGTCTTATTTTTCTCTATATCGCTGGTGACAATGAGGCGCAGACTGGCTACGTAGTGAAGCGGTACTATTGACACAGGCTCAGTCGCAGGGTATTCTTAAATAATCAAACTTAAACAGAAGGGAGGTATATTGCAATGGCAAAAACTTCAACTGGACTGGATGAAAACGTTGCTGGGCTATTGTGTTATGTTGCTTGGTGGATAAGTGGCCTCGTCTTTTTCCTGTTGGAGAAAGATAACAAGTTCATTCGTTTTCATGCCCTGCAGTCTATCATTGCCTTTGGCGTCCTGACACTTGCCGGTATCGTCGTTGGCTGGATAGCCTGGATACCATTTATTGGCTGGTTTATTGCTGCTGTCTTTTGGATACTTTGCATTGTGGTATGGATAATCTGCATGGTTAAAGCTTATCAGGGAGAGAAGTTTAAAATGCCCTGGGCAGGGGACCTGGCTGAGAAGAATATTTAAGCTGCTTGATAGTGGCTTGGCATCCGCTTGCTCATTACCTTATCACCTGACAAAGCTGCTCGTCATCGATGTAATTGCAGCCTCTTTATTAATGCAATTTACCAAGGGCATGCCTCAATTCCTTTATGAAATCGACAACCGATGTGAAGTCATCGTCAATTTCCATAAGCTGGACTACCCGGCTGCCTATAATGACCCCATTGGATATCTTAGCTATCTGATTTGCCGCTCTGGAGTAGATATGCCGAATCCGATGCAGAGGGGCTGGTTAGCTACTTTCCGAACTTTGGCGACAAACTCGTCCAAGCCCGAAGGGAGGTCGTCTCTAGTGCCCGTAATGCCGGTTACAGAAACAATAGATATTAAGCTGGGAAATTAGTTGTTCTAATGGATATCCTTGTGCGAAGGCGCTTACAAAAATGCAAGCAGATGGAGAGGATTTGGCAAATGTCTTACATTTGGGTAAAATCACGAGTATAATACAAGGCGGGAATAGTCGTATAGTAAGGAGGTATAGAGATGAGTGATGAAACTTACCAGATAGCCGTAGTATGTGAAAATTGTGATTTTAAAGGCAAAACAAGTATCCCCAAGGGCAAATTAGTGAAAGACGCCGCTTGTCCAAAATGTGGCAATAAGACATTACGCGAGGCGCTCCCGGGTGAGGCGAGTTGATTAAATATTGTTTACCGAGTTAGTCTAGACATTTGTGCTGCGACCTGGTTGAATTGGTCAAGTAGCTTTACATAACAATTTTAAAGGTGAGCATAATTATCTTGCATGAGTTTACCTTGTCCTATTCCCTAAGTGGGGCATCATGCCGCGTAATTGCATGACAAAATCCTATTGCTCTTGCGGATACGATATCTCATCGAAGATAAAGACAATGACAGCCTTTCCATGGCAGAAGAATATGTAGTGATTGGCTGCCGAGCCAGGATTCGAACCTGGGCTAGAGGATCCAAAGTCCCCTGTGCTACCACTACACAACTCGGCACTAGTACCCACAAAAATCTTCGATTTTTGCAGGACCCCGCTAAAACTTTAAAACTGGTGCCGAAGGTCGGATTCGAACCGACACGAGAGTTGCCCCTCAACAGTTTTTGAGACTGCCGCGTCTACCATTCCGCCACTTCGGCCAGAAATCTATATTGCTAGCTGCGTTGGAATTCTATCATTGTTATTGTGGCTGTGCAACACGGACGGCAGGCTTGAATTGAAAGTCAAATATGCCTTTTTTAGCTCTTACGGATGGTGATTTTTCGATAGGGCACTGAACATATCAATCATTCTTTCGCCCAGCCATATTATCCCATCGCCTATTCCGTTGAGACCAAGTTCAAGTAAATCCATTTGCTTGTTCCTGGCAAGCTTTGGTCTTGCTGATGGAGTAACATCCTTAGCGGAAGCTTCCTTTTCTTTAGAATATGTTTCGGGCGGTACTAAGCCTAACTTAAATCTGGCTTCCAGGTTGTTTATCCCTGACCGGAAAATCTCCAGGTCCCCTACCTTGCTTTCCATGTCCTTCTCGAGGGCAGTTTTTACGGCAGTTATCCTCGATATAGCATCCTCACACATTTTAGAGTAGTCATCTTTCAATATGTTGTACTGGGCTTCTATAGCCGATGCCTCTGCTTTCAGTTTTTCCAGGTCTGAGACTAGCAGTTCAGCCTTTTCCTTTGCCAGGTAGGTCACTTTCAGCGCTTCAATGACTTTGTCGCTCGATAGCTTTTGCCTCTGTTTGGTTAGTTGCGGCCCCGGTTGAGGATGAGTTTTTCTGTTCATCTTAATCACAGCTGAGAGTTGCTTCGATTATACATCTAACCAAAACGAGGTTGAACGTCATCATGTATCGTCTCCGGGAGCGAGTATGGAGACGTACTTACCTCAGTCAGGTTCAAGTTTTTGGCTAAAAGCTTATAATTGACAAGGAGCTTATGATTCAAAGTAAGACTCGCTTACTTTAGGTTGCCCTCTACGCTTTTTCCAGGTTTCCGTGTAAACTTTTCGCCGGTTGGCGGTGAGGTCTTTTACCGTTTCGGAGACGTCAGATGCCTTGTCTTTTACCAGTTCTCTTGTTTCTTTTCCTGTCCGAGGTGCAAAAAGAAACCCGAGAGCTACACCAACCGCTAATCCCAAAATAAGCCCGATGCCGAATCTAGACCCTGAATCGCTATTACTCATTTTCCCCTCCCGTTTCTTCTTCAAACACCCTGCTTATAGACTCCTCACCTGTCTTATATTATTATATCAGATGTGAAAAGACATGGATATAAGATGTATACGTCCAGTACATCGAATGCCCTCTGTTTGGCTCTTGAGATTTTCTTATTCACATGTGGTAGAATGAAACAACCTGGTAAAGCGAGGTATTTTTGCTCACTTACATAAATGCTGCATTGAGTATCGTAATTGCATATCTTCTGGGCTCCATTCCTTTTGCTTACATTATCGGCAAGCTGAGTGGTTTTGATGTTCGCAAGGTCGGTGACCGCAATGTCGGAACATTTAATGTATTCCGGCACGCCGGGCTGGGTGCCGGCATAGCTACTCTAATAGCAGACGTGGGGAAAGGGGCGCTAGCTATCGTGGTGGCTAAGCTACTTTCTGCGCATGAGCTAGTGGTGTTTGGTGCTGGTGTGGCTGCTGTTATCGGGCATAATTGGCCCGTATTTTTGCGTTTCCGAGGAGGGCGAGGCCTGGCGGTGGTCATAGGTGTTCTCCTGGCTTTACTTCCTATAGAGATGTTAATTGCTGCCGCCATAAGTATTGCGGTGCTTTTTGCCACACGTAGTAGTATCTGGTTCGGTGTAGCGTTGTTTCTTCCTCTCGTATTGCTTTGCTGGCTTTTCCGTGAGCGCATATCGCTGCTAATCTATTCTGCGGCCTTACCTTGTTTGGCGGGCCTTACCCACTTACTGACAACGCGTCACCTGTCGCCTGAAGAACAAAAGGAAGCGGTATCATTCTGGATAGGACGTAAGTAAGGCGACGGAAAGTAGAGCATCGGGCAGGCTAATGGATTGAAGTCGAAGTGCCGAGGCCCAGAATCGAACTGGGGACACGCGGATTTTCAGTCTGTATACTAATGTCCCAGACAGTGTTATTACATTCAAATTAGAATTATTGTGTCACTAGAGGAAAACCTGTTTTGAACGTAAATGTTTAACTGATACTTTTGTGTTGCATTCAGTGCGTTAGCAAAATGTTAGCAAAAATCCTGCTTTAGTTTGGGCCTGAGACCTTGCACTTTCCCCCAGCAACTTTTGAGAAGGGATTTGGCTGTTGAGGAAAAGGCATGTGACAGCTGCGCCATTGTGCGGTGTTTAGGTCACAAACCAGGCGATTGTGTAATGAGGGAAAAACAGAATCTTGCCACCTCTTGTACTCCCAATTTCAAGTGAATCTACTCCATTAACGACTCGCAGAGTTTCTTGAGTCCTGCTTGACTAATCTCTAGATTCTTCTGATTCATTCGATTTATAAAGAGTAGGTTAGCCATTCTACCGATTATCGTAGCACGAACAGAGTAGCCTACCCTTGTTCTAACTACAGTGCCACTCTCTTGTGGCTCCAGAGTATATGCCTCAAAAATATCTTTACATTTTCTAAAATAGGTATAGAATGAAATAACAATGGAGTGAGTGGAGGTGGATTATGTACTGGTTGCATGTGTATATTCCACACACTGAATGCGTAATTCATAAAGGTCATTGTAAGTATGCACGATTATTTGCCCCTTTTACAGGAACAACGAATCAGGGTGTCAATCAATTAAAGCGCGACGGTGGCTGGTTTGAATTTGACAGTTTGGAAGAGGCAGAAATACATTACAGAACAAATTGGCAAGCAAAGGGATATATTCTGAAAGATCAATGCTATTGCTTTAAATGACCAATAGTGTGGGATTTGGGTGGATTTTGGCTTCTCGTTTTAGCTTGTCCCTTTTGTGCAAAAATGATTCCAGCGGTAGCGCGTATAGCGTACTAGCGCGCAAGCCCAAATATGCCCAAAATGGACTCTTGTTCAGTCCTGCAGTGCCTGTACAGAATCCGGTGTTGCAATACAGGTTCTACTTTATTATTCCAACCCCTCGACCTTCTTTTTTAATGACTGCACAATCTCGTCTGACAGTGATTGACCACCTCGGCGAACTAACCATGCCAAGAGTCCTGAGACCTCGCCGCCGGCGGTGACCCTCATCTTTTGACCTACCGGTTCCAAAGTGTAGAAGCGTATCAACTTGGTGCCTAGGATTTCTCCTTGCATGAAGACGCGTCGTCCGGGAATATATTCGGTGTATGTCATCAACAACTTGAATGTAATACCAGACCTGGCTATAACGCGAACCTGTGAATCTACTGCCAAAGGTCCTTTGGAAACCCTCTCGATCTTCTTTATGGACGGTACCCATTGGTGCCACTCTTCAGGATTGTCAAACACCGCCCAGATCTTTTCCGCTGGAGCGTTGATCTCAACAGTGCTACGAAACTTCATACCTTTAGCCATAAGCCACCTCCAGTTCGCCCACTAAGTAATCTAATACATCCGACTTCGGTTGTCAACGGGCATTTCCGTTGGAGAATTGGGAGGTAACAAACCGCCCTTTTGTGACACTTAGATATGCTTTCTACTTCAATTCCACTGGCGCAATAGGGAAATCTATATAAAAAGCTTTCCAAGACCATTGACCTAAAGAGTCTCTATCCATCTTAATTCTAAAGTCCATTTTGTCTCTTATCATCCACTTCTTGTCCTCTTCGTCTAGATCAACATCATCCCCTGCTACTAAGGTTCCGCTGAACCATTTGCCCGAGCCTGTAGGTGGATAGAAGCCCTGTTCTTTGATTCCGGGATAAGTATATTTGTATTCCCCGTTTGGATAATCCCCTGTCACTTTAACAGTGGCTATCTCTTTATAATCAATGACTTCATAATGATTATGCGCACTCGTATACAGTGCGAAAACAATAGGCTTATCTAGCTTTCCCTGCACCAGCCTATTATTCACCATCTGCATCATTATGTCCCAAAGAGTATGTGGTATTTGTATTGCCTCTACCATTGGTTGCTTCTTCCTCTCTCATTTACCAAATTATACGTCACCCATAGTCACCAAAACAACATACTATATTGCCTTAGTCAATGGCTCCGATGATCTAAATCTTATCACGGTACTGGCGGGCAGACCCCATTCCTCTTTCTTCCCGGCTCCCAATTTAGCTTTCA
>Ga0315282_10000631_pt1 | contig 69158 bp, 63 predicted proteins | sample YL17G07_20_MG_FD_203693 | JGI IMG/M metagenome (GOLD analysis project Ga0315282, IMG submission 203693) | Sediment microbial communities from Yellowstone Lake, YNP, Wyoming, USA - YL17G07_20 | ecosystem: Environmental > Aquatic > Freshwater > Lake > Sediment | place: USA: Wyoming | collected...
CTTCTGGCCGCTGTGCCGCGGGGCGGTCAGGGCTTGGCGATGGACACGGTGCAGTCACCCAGCACGCTCCAGAAGTAGGAGCGCTTGCTGCCGATCCCGTCCTCGAACATGCCCTGGTCCTCAGCCTCCACGTCGAAGTAGTGCCGCCACCCTTCGCCGACGGTGCCGCCCTTCCCGAGGACGGCCCAGAACTCGCGCGGCTCGTCGTAGAACACCTTGGCGCGCCCGACCACCGCGAGCCCCTGCAAGTGGAAGACGATCCCCTCACCGCCCTGCCAGAAGCCGTAGTGCGGATCGTTGTAGGGAAGCCTGTCCCAACCGGCCGGCGTGATCCCTTCGCACGCGGTGTACATCCACACAGCGGGGCTCTCGGGGAGCTTCTTTGACTCGTAGACGCTGCGGGTGACAGCGTAGTCGAGTTTGGCGGACGTGCCGCTTAGTGTGGGGACCACTCGTGTGCCCTCGCGGCGCCAGTTCATGATGGTGGGCCCGGCGGCGGCGTCTAGGGCCGCCGGATCGGGCGCCGCCGTCCAGACGCAGCCCCACGGGTCGCCGTGGGCCTTCATCCCTCTAGCGACCGCGGGCCGTTTCAGCCACTCGACTACCTCGGTGAGGTTCACATCGTCGCGCTGGATGTCGTAGCCCTCTTCGCTGAAGTCGGCCCACTCGGCGAAGGCCTGCTTGCAGTCCTCGACCGTGGAGCCCCAGCCGGTGCCGATGCTCGCGGGCTTGTGCGCCTTCGCGTACTCGCCCAGGCGGAAGCCATGGCGGCGCTCAAACCACTCGGCGAGCATCTTCCGCTCGGTCGCCTCCGACGGGACCCAGAAGGACAGCGGGTGCGGGACCTTGTCCTCCGACTCGAACTCGAGCGTCTGGGGCCTCCCGCTCTCATCCAGCAGGTGCTTGCCGTCCTTGTCCGCGAGCTCGGGGTCCGGGACCACGCTCGCGTGCCTGGCGTCGAGCCTTGAGACCCCGATCTCCGGCCTGGCGACCGGGTTCACGTGTCTCTTGTCGTCGGCAGTGCACTCATCGTCGCTGGGCCCGACCGCCTTAAGCACCGGCCTGTCGCCATTGTAGGTTATGTCGTACCGGCCGTCGTTCACGAAGAAGAAGTCCTCGAACCTGACCGTGCCTTCCTCGATGGCGTCGGCGCCCTCCTCGGCGCGGTCGCGGCCCTGCGGATAAGCGGCGATGGCATAGGCAAGGTACTCGGGGCCCATGTGGTAGAGGTTCTCCCAGTGGCCGTCGAGGTCGCCGAGGACAAGCTCGCACCGCTCGGCAACGGGCTCGGGCATGCACCGCAGGTCGTCGATGCCGCCCTCGGCATCGTACGTCGCCTCGTTGTCCTTGCCCTTGTTGAGGGTCAGTTTCTCGTGCCTCCACCAAGCGTACTGGCGCACGAGAGACGCCTCGGGGAAGCCTCCCACCATCACGAGGGCTCTGAAGCCGGGCACCGCCTGGTAGACCCGCCGCAGGAACTCCCTGATGGCCAGCAGCGTCAGGCCGTCCTGGTGCCTGGCCCCGGCGTAGACCTTGGCCTTGACGGCGATGGCGTCCCACCCCTCGGCCGCCAGGTCACCCACGTAGGCGCGGAGCGAAGGGCCGAGGCCCGGACCGTCGCCCCCGGGCTCCGTGAGCCGCGCTTCGACGAGTACCAGGACGAGCCCGCGGCCTGTGCCGCTGGCGGCATACTCCGGGCCCATCGGCTCCAGGAGGCTGATCTCGTCGACGCCGTTGCTGTCGGTGTCAACGGGCGCGGAGACAGCGCAGCACCTGCCGACCGTGTTAAGAAGGGACGGCTGGGTTTGTGCGGCCACGGATAGGTTGCAGAGCAGGGATGCGACCATCAAGTGCATGGTGGGCTCCAGTCGGAGAGCAGGCAGACAGGAACGGCAGAGACCCGCAGAAGCTCGCGGTCATTCGTGAGGAAGACATCGCACCCGGAGAGTGCGGCAGTGGCGACCTGGATGGCGTCGGGAAGGCGGATGCCATACACAGCACGCACCCGAGCGCCCTCCTCCAGCACGGCACGTGTGACCGGAAGGACGCTTAGGCCCGGACCGTCCGTGATCAGGCGCCGGTAGTAGTCGGCCTGTCGCGTCGCCCTCTCTCGGATCGGCCTCACGAGCACTTCTGCGACAGTGAGCTCGCTGGTGGCGGCTGTCATTAGCCCGTCATCGACCGCCGAGAGCACATGCCGCACCAACTCGGACAGGTCCGGGTGGCCTTCCGCGAAGTAGATGAACAGGTTAGCATCCAGGTAGACCCGTGGTCGAGGCGCGTCGGCTAGTAGTCCCATTCATCCCGCTCCTGGCGGATGAACTGGTCAGCCTCTTCGGCGGTGGCGTAGCAGCCCTTGCCGCCCCCCATGAGGCCCGCTAGCGATGTTGGTGGGCCGGTCAACGCGACAGGCTCCACCCACACGAGTACCTCGTCGCCCTGCCGTAGGTCAGGGCACTCGATGGTGATGACACCGTCGGTCACCACCTTGACGCGGCGTCGCATGGTCGCAACCATCTGTCCTCACCTCCTGGCACCTGCCCAAGTATACCCTTCCTGCGGGACGCGCGCGTCTGCCCCTCGCACGCGTCTCGCTCCTCACGGAGGTGCTTGACCACATCGTCTGGGCCCGAGCCATAGAAGCCCGGTCGAAGGCCGTACAACGACATGAGCGGTGGAGGCGGCCCGTCGCGCCGGGTGCGCTCGTCGAGTTCCTCCAACCAGGCGAGCAGCTCTCTGCCTGCCGGTGCCAGGCGCGACAGGTCCCTGGGTCGCTCTTCGCTCTGTGTCCGGCACGGCAAGACGATCACCTCGACTTCGTGGCCCTTACGCACCTCGGCGCACTTCACCGTTATCACACCATCGGCTTCAGCTCTGACCCGTCGACGCACTATCGCTACCATCGCGCTTCACCTCCAGCCCCTCAGACCCATTATACGCGACGCAGCCGGCCTCACACCGCCTCCGGGTAGGACCCCAGGATGCGGACGAACACGGAGTTGCGCTCGAGCTCGCGCAGGGCGCCCTGGACCTCGGTGTCCTCGGGATGGCCGCTGAAGTCGATGAAGAACACGTACTCCCAGGCCGTGTGCTTGGTCGGGCGGCTCTGGATCATGGTCAGGTTGATGCGGTGCGCGGCGAACGCCTCGAGCGACCGGAACAGCGATCCGGCCTCGTGCCTCGTCGAGAACACCAGCGAGGTCTTGTCCTGTCCGCAACGCTGCGCACCCTCCCGGCCCAGCACCCAGAACCTCGTGCGGTTGATAGCGTAGTCCTCTATGCGCTCCTCCAGGATGCTGAGGCCACACAGGTCCGCCGCCAGCTTGGTGGCGATCGCGGCGCCGGTCGGGTCCCCAGCGGCGAGCTCGGCCCCGTGCGCCGACGAGCTCACCTCGACCACATTGGCCTTCGGCAGGCTCCGCCGGAGCCAGCCCTGGCACTGGGCGATCGGCTGCGGGTGCGAGTACACCGTCTTGATGCGGTCGAACTCGCACCGCGCCAGCAGGTTGTGGTGGACCTCCATGTAGGTCTCGGCCACGATCCTCACCTGCGAGCTCACAAACTGGTCCAGCGTCGCCGGGATGATGCCTTCCGTCGAGTTCTCGATCGGCACGACGCCAAAGTGCGCCGCTCCCCGCTCCACGGCCGAGAAGATCCCCTGCACGTCCGCGATGGCCGCGAAGTCACATTGCCGGCCGAAGTGCCGCAATGCCGCCGCGTGTGTGAAGCTGGCCGGGCCGCCGAAGTAGGCCACCACATGCTGCCTCTGAAGCTCACGCGACGCGGAGATGATCTCCCGGTAGATCGCGCGCAGGGACTCGTCGGGCAGTACGCGACTACTCAGCAGAGCGACGCGCTCGAGCACCTCACGCTCGCGCCCCGGGGCGTACGCATGGGGGATGTTGCCTTCCGCGTCACGTTTGAGCTCCCCCACGTGCAGCGACACGTCGGCGCGCTCGTTGAGCAGCCGGACGATCTCCTCGTCGATGTCGTCTATGCGCTTGCGCAGGTGGTCGAGTTCCATCACACGGCTCCAGCTCCGGGCCTGAGGATGAGGGTAACGATCTCGCGGGGGCAGGCCGAGAAGACCGCCGAGGTGCCGTCCCTGACCTTCAGCTCACAGGTCGGCTTCTCCAGGAGATCGCCCTCCCACGCCTGCGCCAGGCCCCCGCCGAGGCGGGCCTTACCCTCGACGCAGGCATCGGTGGGGTTGAAGCACCGCACGACAACGGACTCGCCGTCGGGGGCCAGCTTGGTCGCGGTCACGATCAGGCTGCCCGGCTCGACCGCGAGGAACGAATGCCCGTCGGCCAGCGGCCCCGAGTGGGCGTCGGTCTGCACGGCGCGAAGCGGCGCACGCTGCTGGTGGGCCTGGAGGTGCGCTCCGGAGCTGATGAAGCCCCCGGCCTGGGGGGTGATCCCATAGCGGAACGTGAAGCTGCCAAGCATCTGCGATGCGTGCGTCACGTCCACCACGCCCTGTGCTTCGCCACCGCCCGAGATGACGCCCACGCATCTCATCAGCGTCAGCGCCAGGGTCGCGCGGTCGTCGTCAAGGAGCTCGTACTCGGGCAGGCCTTCATTGACCACGCAGAGCCCCCGGTGGCCGTCATTGACAGCGACGAAGCTCTGCTGCGGCTGCGTCAGCGACGCAGCCGGCCAGTCGGCCGGCGTGCGAGGCCGTGAGACAACGTCGAACTGCCCCTCAGCCAGGGCCCTGTCTGTCTCGAGGTCGGTCGGGAACAGCACTCGCAGCCTGTGATCCTTGGCCCAGTTCACGACAGTTGTCTCGATCTCCACCCTTGGCACCAACGCGGACACCGCCACGACGCTGGTGACCGAGCAGGTGACGTGGCTGGGGCTGCGCCCCGACGAGCAGGTGCTCTCGGGCAGAGGCAGGTTGCCGGCGATCTCGAGCCTTACCCTTGTCGGGCCGCACTCGACAACGCTGACGGTAGGGCTCCATCCGGCGGTGGTGTAGAGCTTGTCAGGCACCGGTGGCCTGTACGTATACTCGTCTCCCGCGTCTCCGCCGTCGGCGAACACGAGCAGGTCGGTGTAGGTGAACCCCGTCACCTTGTCGACGAGTGAAAGCGACCCGTTCGGCTCGACGTACAGCCTGAAGTACTCGTTTTCGGCCGTCCGCGCGTCCTTCAGCAGCTTGCTCTTGCCTCGCTCGGTCCAAGCTGAGGGGGTCACGTGAATGGTCTTGACTCCGCCCGCCGGTACCCTCTCGGCGACCAGGCCGAGGGTGAACCGGCGCACCGGCGTGGCCTTCGGGAGCTCGATGGGCGACTCATCGCGGCGCACAAGGTCCGCCACGGCGAGCAGTGAGAACGGCACGTCCTCCCCGGCCGCGTCTTGGACGCGGACGTGCCGGGGCGCCGCGGACAGCGGAAAGTCGACCTCCACGGTGACGGGATCGGTTCGCTGCCACGGGAGCGTGTTCACGAGGACGACCGGCGCTGACCCCTCGGGCGCGGACGAAGTGTCCACTGCGGCGGCGACCGCGCGGAGGGCCCTCGCGGCGTGCTCGTCGGCGACCTGCTCGACCTCGCGGAAACGGGCCTCCATGTCGAGGTGCGTCTCGTCCACCGAGCAGCCGCAGATCGAGTCGTGTGGGTGGTTCTGAAGAAGCCGCTTCCAGGCGTAGCCGAGGAACGCCGCCGGGTAGCTCACCCCGGTCAGGAGGGCGTAGGTTGCTAACGGCTCGGCCACGCGCTCCAGCAGGCGCTGGCAGGCGTCGTTGGCCTGTTTGAGGTACATCCGCGACGAAAGGGTCCCCGCCAGAACGTTGTTGTGCCGATCCTCGCGGAGCTCCCCCTCGTGGACGCCAAGCTCGGCATCGCCCAGCTGCTCACGTACCGCGGCGAGGTAGTCGGGCAGTGTGGAGTGTACAAGCTCCTGCCCCTGCGCGAGTCGGGACCCGACGGCCGCGAGGATCGGCGTCAGGTTCTGCTGCGCCTGGAGGTGGTCCACGCCGTTCATCAGCAGCACCTGGGTCGTAGCGAGGTGTGGGAGCAGGTTGTCGCGCGCTCTTTCGGTGAAGGCCAGCGCCTCGTCGAGGTCCTCGGGGAAGCGCTGCGCGTTGTTGTACCAGCAGGCCATGAATGAGGCCAGCACTTCGGTGCCGTCGGGCCCCCGCCAGGTGAACTCGCACTTGCGGTCGCCCGTGAGTTGCCAGCCTCGCCCGAACACTGCCGTGTCGATGCCGAACCCCTTCAGGACCTGAGGCATCTGCCCAATGTTCCCGAACTGGTCGGGCAGATACCCAACCTTCATGTTCGCGCCCCAGTCGTCGCAGATCGCGTGCCCTATCTGGAGATTGCGGACGGTGGCCTCCCCGCTGGTGAGGAACTCGTCGTTCAGTAGGTACCAGGGGCCTATCAGGATGCGCCCCGACGCGACCAGGTCCCTAAGCAGGCGCTCGCGCTCAGGCCGCATTTCGAGGTAGTCTTCAAGCACGACCGTCTGTCCGTCCAGGTGGAAAGCCCGGAACTCGGGGTCCGTTATGAGCAGCTCCAGCAGGTTGTCGATCAGGTCGACAAGGCGGATCCTGAACGCCTGGAACGGGCGGTACCACTCGCGATCCCAATGGGTGTGCGAGACGACGTGCATCACGAGTCGCGCGGACATAGGCGACCTCCAGTCGCGGGTTCTCCGCGCATTCGTGTGCCGGTGGGGCGAGTCCTGCCGGATGCGAGGCCTGACGGAGAGGTGTACGCGTGGGCACCAGTGAATGGGGGCCGGCGCCCTCGAATGGAGGGAGCACGGTGCGCTGTACAAGGCTTCTCGTTCTAGCCCTCGTCGTGAGCGCCACCGTCTCACGGCCGGCGTCGGGCCAGGAACCAGCTTCGCCACGGGCTCGTCACCGGCTCACGGGGCCGAGGACGGAACTGCGCTTTGCCCCCGAGATCGGTGTGACGGTCGACTACCAGGTTGCCGCGTCGTTTGACCTCGACGTGCCCTTCTTCGGCAACCAACACATAGACGGCGACGGTCTTGTCCACGTGAAGGCCGAGTCAGTCGGCGAAGACCGCACCATCCGGATGCGCGTCGATTTCCAGAACTTCCGCATCACAATGAGCAAAGACACATGGGACCCGAAGGCCGAAGAGGTAGGCTTCGGCTTCCGTGCGACGCCGCTCAGAGATGTGGTCGCTCTCGACGACAAGGTGGACTCATTCGCGGCCCTGTTGGTGCGGGTGATGTACTCCATCATCTTCCCCGAGCGCCGCATTCGCGTCGGCCGCGAGTGGACACACGCTCTCCCGGCATTCGAGGCCCCGCCCAGGGTGCGGCCCGCCCACCCCGCCGAGCAGCCCAGTCGCGTGCTGGAGACCATCCCCGAGGATCGCCGTAGGCAGGAACCCACCGCGAAGCACACCCTGGTCGCCCTGTCCGACATCGACGACGACCGCGCGGCCGGGATCATCTCGGCGTTCACGGTTGGCTTCGACCTGGATTCGTACGGCATCGGCACTACCGGCAAGCTGGAACTGAACATGACCAGCGAGATCCTGGAGTCCACCGGACACCTGCGATGCGCGACGGCGACGGGGCGGGGCAAGCTCCACACATACGGCGTGCTGTCGGTGCCGGTTCGCGACTTCCGGTTCACGGCCAAGCTCGTCGATCCTGAGACCGGCCGGCCCGACGAGTTCCTCCGGGAGTATGCGCTGCCCACTCCGCCGGCTGAGGGGGCCACGAGCGGCGCGAGCGTACCGCGATGATTGCCGCCCGCGATGCGCTTCAGCGTCGGCTGCAGGGCCTCCTCAACGCTCCGGTGTCCACCACCAGCCGGGCCGTCATCGGCAGAGGCGCGATCTCAGCCCTGCCCGAGCTGATCCATGACCTGGAGCTGCCTGACCGGGCGCTCGTGGTGGCCGACCCGAACACTTACACGGCCGCCGGCCGAGCGGTGGCGGAGCTGCTGGGACAAGCTGCCGAGGTGTTGGTAGTCGAGCCTGACACAGTGAGCGACGCCCACGCAGCCACGGTGTGGGGCGCCCTCGACCGCCTCGGCCCAATGGTCCCGCTCGCCGTCGGCGCGGGTACCGTGAACGACATCGTCAAACTCGCGGCCGAATGGGCCGGGCGGCCATACGTATCGGTCGCGACCGCGCCGTCGATGAACGGCTACCCCTCGCCCATCGCCGCCGTTCTCCGGCACGGGCTGAAGTGCACCATACCCGCCGCCCCGCCCGTAGCGATCGTGTACGACACGACTGTTGTGGCGGCGGCTCCCCAGGCCATGATCGGCTCCGGCTACGCCGACTTGCTCGCCAAGCCTTGCTCGCAGGCAGACTGGATCGTGGCACGGGAGCTGGCAGGCGATCCATTCCCGCAGGAGCCGTTGCGCATCATCGACGGGGTCGTGGAGGCCGTGGTGGACGCCGGGCCCGGCATCGCGACCGCCGACCCCGAGGCTGTGGAGCTCCTCTGCTTGGGGCTCACGCTGTCCGGCCTGTCGATGGCGGCGGCCGGCTCATCGCAGCCGGCGTCGGGCTCAGAGCACCTCATCAGCCACTTCTGGGACATGATCGGGCACCGGGACGGGTGGGAGCCCGACCTGCACGGCCGGCAGGTCGGGCTGGGATGCCTCATCGTCTCCGCGGTCTTCGAGCGGCTCCTCAGGCTCGATCCCGCGGATCTGGTGCCTGGCGCGCAGCCCAGCGACGCGGTCTCGCTGGCGGCCGACATGCGGGGTGTCTACGGCTCGCTGGCCGACGCGGCCCTGAGCGAGTTCGCGGCCAAGAGCCCGGACGCGAGGGCGATCGGCCAACGCCTTGCCCAGGCACGAAGCCGCTGGCTCCGGCTGCGCGACGAGCTGCAAGCATGCGCGGTGAGCGCCGCGACCATGCGCGAGCATCTGCTGCGCGGCGGCGCGCCGACGACGCTCGCCGAGGTGGGGCGCACACCCGATGAGGCGCTGACCGCGCTGACGTGGGCCAGAGCGATGAGGGGCCGCTACACCTGTCTCGACCTGGCTTCCGAGATCGGAGCGCTCGATCAGTGGGCCGAGGACATCATCGCTGAGGTGTCGTGAGCAGGGCTTCGCGCCGCGAGAGCCAGGAGTCGAGCTGGCCCGCGAGCGCCTCGTAGGCTCGCGACTCGGCCCATCCGCCTTCACGCTTGAGCACGGCCGCGTACTTGCGTGAGAAGGCTGAGTAGGCCCTGGCTACTACCACCGCCCGAGCGACGCCTGTTTCGCCGGTCTGGCTGACAGACGCCTGCCATCGCACGCTGAAGGCACCGGCAGCGGCCTCGTAGTCGGCGCGTGATCCCGTCTCAGCGGCCGCACGCCAGAGCGCAACAGCCTGGGTCCGCGCGATGCCGTCCTTGGGGTATGGGGCGAGGAACTGAGCCACGCACGAGATGACCGCGAGGCACAGATACGCCCAGGGGAGCGGCCGCCTGCCGCCAGCCGGTGGCCCGGCTCGCGCCGGGCCACCCGTGCCGCCATCGCTCCGGCACGCCAGCGCCGCCGCCACCAAAGAGAGGAGCGCCGCGCCGTTCGCCGGCGCGAAAGCGTGCCCCGCCAGGGCCCCGAACACACACCCGGCCACAAGCCCGCCCGACAGCCCCGGGTCCGGGCGAGCCGAGCGCACACACGCCCACGCGACCAGGCCGCACAGCGCCACAGCGGCCGGGATCCCCACCTCGACCGCGCCGAGCAGTGGATCCGACAGCGCGCTACTGGGCCTGTCGAGGCCGGCGATCGACAGCCAGGATACGCGCCTTGCCGGGCCGTAGGCCCTGCCGAACCCACCCAGTCCCGCGCCCACCACCGGACTGCGCCGCACGGCTCGGAACGCCCCGTCCCACACGTAGGCCCTGTCCGCGCTCCACTCGCCGGCCGCCTGGAGCGCCCGGTTCCGCACGGGACTCTCGCGGTCAGACATCAGCTTCACGCCGAGAGCGCACGACACCAGGACTGCCCCAAGCACCGTGAGCCACCCGACCCGGCGCAGCCAGCGGCCCCAGACGGCCGCCCAGAGGAGCCCGACGATCAAGGCCCCAACCGCCGTGAGCGAGGGGTTCGTGGCGAGGGTCAGCAGGACGAGCCAGGCCAGGAGCCAGCACACAACGCGCGTGCGGCGCGTGGCCGCGGAGCGCGCCTCCGACAGCACCATCGGCAGGGCCATAGCCGCCAGCGCGGAGCAGAACGGCCCCCACGCCGGCACGCCGAGCGGGCCAAGGTCCGACTGCGACCAGACCTCGACTGACCGATCGCCGACCAGCCACTCGGGGAGCAGCCTGGCGAACTGAAGCGGCAGGCGGCATATGGCAAGGGCCGCCACGACGTACGGCAGAGCGCGCCGTCCGCGCTCGGAGCCGGCAAGCGCTGCCGTTCCGGCCGCTGCCACCACCCAGCCGGCCCTGGACACAGCGATCGCGTCCCAGCGGAGCCCGACCGCGGCCGCGAACGCGACGATGCCGAGAGCGCCGAGGACCACGGGCGACGGTAGGCCCCACGCCCACACGCCCGCGACGGCGCCGAGAGCGGCGGCCAACGGCGCCAGCCGCCAGCCTAGGCCCCGGCAGTCGAACAGCAGGCAGTAGGCGAGCGCCAGGCACGAACATGCTACAGCCCCCGCCCAACGACGGGGGCCGGACGAGTCCTGTCGCATGGGCCTGTCTGTTTGCCGGCACCGACGCGTTGTCCTGCTGGGCGCCCGCCCGCCGCGGCGCATTGGCGCGGCCACGCGGCCGGCGTACGCTACGGCTATGCGGAGGTGAGGGCGATGGCGCACGCCAGCCTTCGTGAGGGCCTGCGGGGGATCGCGAGGCGCGCCGCCGCAGGCGTTTGCCGGCGTCCGCAGCCTGAGGCCCCTGAGTCCCGGGAGACTGAGGGCGACGGCGGGGACGAGGCGTTCTCACGGGCGGCCGGATTGGCGAACAGCAAGCTCGCCGGCGCGCTCTGGAGACTGGCCGACTATCCGTGCCGCGCTTCCTGTCCGTCGCCGAGGTGCACGCTATCCATGACGACCAGATCGCGCGGTACGGCGGCACCCATAGTTGTCCCGATTTGGCGGGGCTGGCCTCAGCCGTGGCGATGCCCCAGGCGGCCTACAGTGACGACTGCTTCCACGAAGCTCGGTCCGCCACGGCTGCGGCCTGGTTGCTCTCCATCGTCGCTGGTCACCCGTTCCTTGACGGGAGCAAGGGCACGGGGATGGTGGTCGCGGGTGCGTTCATGCAGCTCAACGGCTACGGGATCCCCGAGTCTGACGAGCAGGCGTTCGAGGCCATTGTCCTGGGCGTCGCACGTGGCGACATCGGCAAGTCCGAAGTGGCGGCGTTCTTCCGGCAACTCCCTGCACCGATGGCGGACGAGTAGCGGAGGCTGGTGTTCTCCTGGTCCGCCGGCAGGGACGCCGGCTCTTCCCGGACGGGGCGGCAGCGGCCGCGGCCGCCCAGCAAGAGCCGGGGTCTGTGCCGGCGGGCCCGTGTACACGACCCGACATCACCCACCTTTGGCGCGGGCCCCGAGTGACGCCGCTGTCCGCCGCCCGGCGCTCCCACGACGACTCGCCCCCCAAGGGACTGCCGTCTCTCGCAGCGAATACCCGTTCCGCAACAGACACGCTCGCACGACTGGAAGGGGTAGTCCGGAGATGGTTCGCGCTGGGGTTATCGGTTACGGCTTCATGGGGAGCACGCATGCTAACGCCTACAAGGCCATGGCGAACGCGGAGCTCGCGTGCGTTATAGACGTGGAGGCCGACAAGAGACAGAAGGCGGCCTCCGAGCAGGGCGTCAAGACCTATGCGACGATGGCGGAGGCGTTCGACGCGGAGGCACTGGACATCCTCGACGTGTGTCTGCCCACCTACCAGCACGCTGACGCCGCAGTCGAGGCGCTCGGCGCCGGCAAGAACGTCATGTGCGAGAAGCCGATGGCGCTCACGGCGGCCGACTGCCAGCGGATGATCGATGCCGCGAAGGCGGCCGACCGCAAGCTCATGGTCGCCCACGTTCTGCGCTTCTGGCCCGAGTATGTGAAGCTGCGCGAGGTGGTCACGTCCGGCAAGTACGGCAAGCCCGTCTCGATGGTCTGCACGCGTGTCGGCTCGGCGCCGATGTGGTCCTGGGACGGCTGGCTGATGGACGGGAAGCGCTCGGGCGGCGCGCTCATCGACCTCCACGTGCACGACATCGACTGGACGGCCTGCATGTGCGGACGGCCGAAGGCCGTCTACGCCTCGGGGTCGACGTTCAGCAAGGGCACGGGCTTCGCGCACGTGTACGCTCAGTACCTCTACGACGACGTGATGGCCCTCGCCGAGGGCGGCTGGGACATGCAGCCCGGCTGGGGATTCGTCATGGCGTGCCGCGTGGTCTGCGAGAACGGGGTGATCGAGTACGGCAGCAACCTCTCCCCGGCCCTGCGGGTGTACACCGAGGGCGAGCCGGAGGCCATCGAGGTGCCCCAGGTCCAGGTCGAGGGATCGGCCGGAGAGGGAGGTAACATCTCTTCCCTGGGCGGGTACTTCCTCGAGTGCCGGTACTTCGTCGACTGCGTCACCAAGGGCGCGTACCCGACCGTGGTGACGCCGCAGGACGCGAAGCAGAACATCGAGATCGCTGAGGCCGAGATCGAGTCCATCGAGACGGGCAAGATCGTCGAGATGCCCGCGTGAGCTTGCTCGTCGACACGCACTGCCACCTGAACCACGAGGACTTCAGGGGTGACCTGACCGAGACACTGGCCCGCGCTCGTGACAACGGGGTCGCGAGCGCGGTTGTCGTGGGTTTCGATGTGCCGAGCTCCCTCGAGGCCGTGGCGCTCGCCACGTCGTATGCGTCTCTGGTGGCCGCGGTCGGCGTCCACCCACACGACGCTCGAACGTGGACGGACGAGACGTTGGCGCGTATCGCCGAGGCGGCCTTGTCTTCGCGCGTGGTGGCGCTCGGGGAGATCGGCCTCGACTACCACTATGACTTCTCCGCGCGAGATGACCAGCGCCGCGCCTTCCGCGAGCAGCTCGCGCTGGCCGGCAAGCTCGATCTCCCGGTCGTGATCCACTCTCGCGAGGCCGAGGACGAGACCCTGGCGATCGTCCGCGAGGTGGGGCTCCCGGCGCGCGGCGGCGTCATGCACTGCTTCCCCGGCGGGCCCGATCTGGCGCGCCAGGCTCTCGACCTGGGGCTCTACATCGGCATCACCGGGGTGGTAACATTCCCCAAGGCCCAGGCGATGCGGGACGTAGCGGCTTTCGCGCCGGCCGACCGGCTGCTGGTCGAGACGGACGCGCCGTATCTCGCGCCTGTGCCTCTGCGCGGCAAACGGAACGAACCGTCGCTGCTGCCGTACGTGGTCAGGGCTGTGGCGGACGCGAGGGGCCTGACTGAAAGCGATGTCGCCGGTCTGACCACACGCAACGCGCGCGAGCTGTTCGGGGAGTTGATAGGTGCATGAGCGTGGACGCGGCCGGTACTCCCCTCTCCCCTTACCGAGGGCAGAGGGCTAGGGTGAGGGGTGTGGGCGCATTGCTGGCGGTCGCGGCCGCCCTCGCGGCACCCGCCGGCGCCGCCCCTCTGAAGCTCATCGTCGAGACCGTCGAGGTGAAGACCGACACGCCGCCCGTGCTCAAGGGCCAGAAGCTCTACCTACCGGCCCGGGTGGTCCTTGAGCGCATCGGTGCGAACGTCACGTGGGATGACAAGAAGAACACCCTCCAGGCCACTGTGCCCGACCACGCGGCAACATTCGACCTCGGCAGCACGGAGATGACGGTCGACGGCGACCAGATGGAGATGGGCGAAGAGCCCATGGTCATCGGCGGCGTGACCTATCTGCTCGACTCGGCGTTGAACCGCGCCCTACCCCTCGAGATACGCCGGGCCCCGGACGGCAGCTCCATCGAGGTGAAGTACCGCTGGGAGAAGCGGACGGTTGGGATCGGGGAGATCATCAAGTGGCCGAGGTTCTTCGTCGGGCGGCCGATCGCGGTCGAGGGTGAGTACCGGGGCTGGTCGGCGAAGGGCCTCGAGGGCCCGGTGCGCCAAGGCCCTCCGCGCAGGCGCACCGACTGGATCCTGAAGGACGGCACGGGGGCCCTTTACGTGAGCGGCCGTCGGCCGCCGCTGGACCCCTACACCGATGCCGGCAAGCATGTGTCGGTAGACGGCTCGGCCGTCGTGAAGACGATCAACGGGCAGGTGGTACCGTTCATCAAGGCCGACACGGTGACGTTGGGGTAGGTGGCGACACGCGGGCGGGGAATCTTGACACCCGAATGGGCGGACGGTAGAGTTGCGTCGCTCTGAGCACGCGGGGTGATTCCTACCCTCCCAGCCGGCAGTCGGCGCACTCCTGTGCCGTTCCGAGTTCCGCGGGGGCGAGTCACGCCCGCGCGGCCTCGGCCCGATCCGTCCGAAACGCGTAAGGAGAAGCTCGATGGCGCTCCCGAAGAGTCGTCATTCCAAGGCGCGCACGCGCAAGCGCCGCGCCAACTGGAAGCTCGTAGCACCGACCCTGGTCGAGTGCCCCAACTGCGGCAACCCGAAGATCACGCATGTGGCCTGTCGTGAGTGCGGGTACTACAACGGTCGTCAGGTCATCGCGATCAAGACAAAGAAGAAGAGCTGAGTGCGAGCGTCCGTCTCGCCCGATCCGCGGAGGTCCGGATGCGTGTCGCGGTTGATGCGATGGGGGGGGACAATGCTCCCGAGCCCATCGTACACGGGGCCGTCCGGGCTGTGGCCGAGCACGGCGTCGAGGTAATCCTCGTCGGCGACGAGACTCGGGTCAGGGCCTGCCTGCCCCGTATGTCGAGCGACGTGGCCGACAAGCTCACCTACCACCATACAGACGATTTCATCAGAATGGACGAGTCCGGTCTGCTGGCGTTGCGGCGGGCCGATTGCTCCGTCTGCCGCGCAGCCTTGCTGGTCAAGCAAGGCAAGGCCGACGCGGCCATCTCGATGGGCAACACCGGCGCCGCGATGGTCGCGGGCACGAGCTACCTCGAATGCATCGAGGGCATCAACCGGCCGGCCATCGGCCTCGTGCTGCCCACCGCGGCCGGGAAACCGTTTCTGCTTATCGATGCCGGTGCCACCGCCGACTGCCGCTCCCTGAACCTCCTCCAGTTCGCGCACATGGGGCACACCTACGCGCAAGACATCATGCGCATCTCCAGCCCGCGCATCGGCCTCTTGAGCAATGGTGAGGAGCAGGTCAAGGGGAGCCGGCTTTACAAGGCCAGCCACGATCTGCTCGCGAGGAGCGGCCTCAACTTCGTCGGGAATGTCGAGCCGAACGTCCTCCTCGAGTGCGGCGTTGTGGATGTCGCCGTGTGCGACGGGTTCGTCGGCAACGTGGTGCTCAAGGCTCTCGAGGGGTGCGTGGACCTTGTGAAGCAGACGCTTCGCGACGCATTCACCCGCTCGACTTGGGGCAAGATCATCGGCCTGGTAGCCCGGCCCGTCATGCGCGCGGCCATGAGCGCGCAGGACTACGACCAGTATGGCGGAGCCGCGCTATTGGGTGTGCGAGGCGTTCTGGTGGTGGGCCATGGGCGTTCGAACGCCCAGGCCGTGACCAACGCGATCCGCGTCGCCAAGGAGGCGCACGAGAAGCGGGTCGTGGAGCACATTCGGGAAGCCGTCGCCGCCCTGGGCTCCGCGCACACGGGATCCGGCGAGGCGGACTAGCGTTCGCCCCGGCCCGGCCTCGGCCCGGGCCCACGAGCGACCGCCCGGATTGCGCTCGGGCGGTGGAAGGGTTGTTGCTGATGTCAGTCGCGCGCGCGAAGATCGTGGGGCTCGGAGTGTCGATCCCCGAGCGTGTGCTCACGAACGCCGACTTCGAGAAGATGGTCGACACGACCGACGAGTGGATCGTCACTCGCACTGGAATCCGCGAGCGGCACATCGTCGCCGACGACCAGGCCACAAGCGACCTCGGCTACGAGGCCGCGGCCAAAGCGCTCGCCGAGGCGGGAGTGAGCGCGCGGGACGTCGATGTGACCGTCTGCGCCACGGTCTCGCCCGACTACCCGTTCCCCGCCGCTGCGTGCATGATACAGAACAGGCTGGGAGCCGGGGGCTACGCCCTGGACATCTCGGCGGGCTGCACCGGCTGGATCTACTCGCTGGCGCTCGGGGACCAGATGATCCGCTCCGGCACGGCGCGCACGGTGCTCTGCATCGGGGCCGAGTGTCTCAGCCGCATCACGGACTACACCGATCGCAACAGTTGCGTGCTGTTCGGCGACGGCGGGGGCGCCGCGGTCGTAGTGGCGAGCGACGAACCCGACGAGGGCATCCTGGCTTGGGACCTGGGTTCGGACGGATCGGATCCGACGATCCTATGGCAGCCGGCCGGTGGCTCGGCCAGGCCCGCGAGCCACGAGACGGTCGACGCGCACGACCACAGCATCCGCATGCGCGGGCGCGATGTCTACGCGTTCGCTACGCGCGTCATGGGCCAGACTTGCGACAGAACCCTTGAGAAGGCGGGCGTTGCCAGCGACCAAGTCGCGCTTGTCATCCCCCACCAGGCCAATGAGCGGATCACCCTCGCCGCGCAGCAGCGTTTCTCGATGCCGAGGGAGAGGGTCGTCTCCAACGTCGAGCGCTACGGGAACACGTCCTCGGCTTCCATCCCGACCGCTCTGAGAGAGGCGCTGGACGAGGGCCGCCTGCACAAGGGCGACCTGCTGCTCCTCGTGGCGTTCGGTGCGGGGCTTACGTGGGGCTCGTGTCTGATCCGCTGGTCGTACTAGCGTGAGCACGGGCGATCAGCGGCGAGGAGGCCCCGGGATGTCGCTTGCGTTCCTGTTCCCCGGACAGGGAGCTCAGAGGCCAGGGATGGGACAGACGCTCCACGCGAGCTTCCCGGAGAGTTGCGCCGTCTACGAGGAAGCCGCGGATATTCTGTCGTTCGACCTGGCGGAGTTGTGCTTCCGGGGACCGGCCGACAAGCTGACATCGACCGACATCGCGCAGCCGGCCATCCTCGCCACGAGCGTTGCCGCGTTGCGCGCCCTCCAGGCGCGCGGGCTGCCTGCCCCGCGCGTCTGCCTGGGACACTCGCTCGGCGAGTACACGGCTCTGGTAGCCGCGGGCGCCCTCACGTTCGCGGAGGGACTGCGGCTGGTCAGGAAACGCGGGCTCTTCATGCGCGAGGCGGGGCAGCGAGTCGGCGGCGCGATGGCGGCCGTCATCGGGGTGGACGCTGAGGCGGTCAGAGCGTGCCTCGAGGACGTGTCCGCGGGTCGGGTGCTGGTTGCCGCCAACTACAACACCCCGGAGCAGACCGTCATCTCGGGGGAGCAGTCGGCCGTCTCGGACGCGGTGGAGGAGCTCAAGAGCCGCCTCCACGCGAGGGTTGTGCCCCTGCGCGTGAGCGGGGCGTTCCACTCCCAACTCATGCAGCCGGCAGCGGACAAGATGGCCGAGGAGTTGGACGCCGCCGAGGTCCGCCCTGCCGAGGTGCCGGTGATTGCCAATTGCTCGGCCGGGCCGGTGCGGTCCGCCGAGGAGATTAGGGCGGCACTCAAGGCGCAGATCACCTCCCCGGTGCGGTGGACGGAGTCCGTTGCCAGGCTTCGGCCGATGGGATGCGTCGGAGCGGTCGAGATCGGCGCAAAGGACGTTCTGGGCGGGATGGCCCGGAAGATCGACCCGGAGCTGCAGGTTGTATCGGTGCACGACGCCGAGTCGGTGGAGGGGTACTGCGGGCAAGCAGCCGCCTCACCTCACCCCTGCCCTCTTCCGCGGGTCGAGAGAGAGGGAGCGTCCGACCAGCGGAGGACAACATGAGCGAGGAATCGGTAGGCAGGCGCGTGTTTGTGCTCGGCGAGGGGGCGCACGCCGACGCCGTGATCGACCGCCTGGCCCGCGACGGGTTTGCCGTTGAGGCGTTCAAGCCGGAGGCGGACCCGGAGGAGATGGCGGCGTCGGCGGGCGCGGACGTACCGTTCGGCCTGGTGATCGTGCTGGAGGAGGATCTCCCTTCACCCGCGGGCTGGACCGGAGCGTGGCACGACGCTGTAGCGGGTCGGGTGCGGCACGTGTACGCGCAGACAAGGGCCCTCAGCCGGCTGATGATGCGTGCCAGGACCGGCCGTATCGTGTTCATCGTGTCGGCGGCCGGCCTCCGGGGTGGGACCGCCAACGAGGCGCTGACTGTGGCGTCAGGCGTCGTCGCCGGGATGGCCCGGGCGGTCGCCCGAGAGCTGGCCGGCCGGTCGGTGACGGTTAACACGGTGGCCTACGGAGCCAGCGACGGGACCGACTGCCCGATCGGCCGCGGCATTCTGGCGGCCGAGGTGGCCGCCGCGGCAGCGCATCTGTTCACGGACTCGGGGGCCGCAATGTGCGGGCAGGTCGTCAGCGTCGACGGAGGGCTGGTGATGCGCTGATGGGCATCCTCGAAGGAAAGCGCGCGCTCGTCACGGGTGCGAGCGGTGACATCGGCGGGGCCATCGCCAAGCGCCTGGCCTCCGAGGGCGCCGCGGTCGCGTGTCACGGCGTGCCCTGGGAGACGGCGGACGCGATCGTCGCCGAGCTGTCCGCGCGCGGGCACGGGGCGGTCGCGGTCTGCGGTAACCTGACGGAGGACAAGGCCACCAGGGAGTGCGTCGCGGAGGCCGTTGAGAAGCTCGGCGGGCTCGACATTGTCGTCAACAACGCGGGCGTCACGAAGGACGCCCTGCTCATCAAGATGGACGAGGCCGCCTGGGACCTTGTGCTGGAGGTGAACCTGTTCGGCGCCATCAGGGTGACCGAGGCCGTCCTCGCCGCGCTCAAGGCCTCCGGGGACGGCCGGGTCATTAACATGGCGTCCATCGTCGGGCTGATGGGCAACGCCGGGCAGGCGAACTACGCGGCATCGAAGGCCGGGCTCCTGTCATTCACGAGGATGGCAGCGCGGAAGCTCGCGCCGTTCGGGATAAAGGTAAACGCGATCGCGCCCGGGTTCATCCAGACGCGCATGACGGCGGGTCTTCCGGAGAAGACGCGGGAGCAGCTCAGCCGGCAGATCCCGCTGGTGCGGCTGGGCACGCCGGACGATGTCGCGTCGGTGTGTCTGTTCCTGTCGTCACCAGGCGCGGCGTACGTCACCGGGCAGGCTCTCGCCGTTGACGGAGGCATGGTTATGGCTTAGACTTCCGCCGACCGCAGACAGCCCCCCACAGTGGCTTCGCCTCGGTGAGGTGTGAGCGCGGCGTAGGTCTAGAGAACACGTAGGAGGTGCGGGCACTTTGGCCACGTTCGAGAAGGTCAAGGGGGTCGTGGTGGCCCAGCTCGGCGTCAGTGAAGATGAGGTCACGCCGGACGCGAAGTTCGTGGAGGATCTTGGCGCCGACTCGCTGGACGTCGTCGAGCTTGTCATGAGGTTGGAGGACGAGTTCGACATCGAGATCCCCGAGGAGGACGCGGAGAAGATCCAGACGGTGCGGCAAGCCGTCGAGTACATCGAGGCCAAGGCAACCTCGTAGTGAGGCCCGTCCCGGCCTGCTGTTCGCGGGGTCGCCTGCGGCGCCTGCGTAGGAGCTCGATGCGGCCGGGTCCATCCTGGGCCCGGCCGAGTTTGGTTCTAGGCGCACCGTCGCCGAGGCCTACATGAGCGGGCCCGGCGCGGCACTCCCAACACCGCCACGAGCGCTGGACTTAAGGAGACGGCAGTGGAGCGTCGCGTTGTCGTAACCGGCATAGGTGCCATCACACCCCTCGCGCTCGATGCCGAGGGAACCTGGAAAGCCTTGGTCGCGGGGCAGTCGGGCATCGGCCGCATCACGAGCTTCGACACAAGCGCGTTCGATGTGTTGATAGGGGCTGAGGTAAAGGGCTTCGATCCCGAAGAGCGGCTGGACAAGAAGACGGCCAAGCGAATGGACCGCTACTGCCAACTGGCCGTTTGCGCCGCGCTGGAGGCAGTCGAGGATTCCGGCGTCAAGGTCGACGAGGATCCCGAGCGGGTCGGCATCCTGATAGGGTCAGGCATCGGCGGCACACATACCTGGGAGGAGCAGCACGAGCTGCACATCACCAGGGGTCCCAGCCGCGTGAGCCCTTTCATGATCCCCATGATGATCTCCAACATCGCGTCGGGGAACCTCGCCATTGAGGTGGGCGCGAAGGGCCCGTGCTTCACGGTGGTAACGGCCTGCGCGACCTCGTCGCACGCGGTCGGAGAGGCGGCGCACGTAATAAGGCGCGGCGACGCGGACGTGATGATCGCGGGCGGCAGCGAGGCCGCCGTGAGCCCGTTCTCGCTCGCCGGCTTCGCGAACATGAAGGCGTTGTCCACGCGTAACGACGAGCCTGAGCGGGCGTCCAGGCCGTTCGACAAGGACCGAGACGGCTTCGTGATGGCCGAAGGCGCCGGTGTGCTCATACTGGAGGACTACGAGCGGGCGCGCGCTCGAGGAGCCAAGGTCTACGGCGAGATCGTCGGCTACGGTCTGTCGGCGGACGCCTTCCACATGACTCAGCCCGCGCCCGCGGGCGAGGGCGCTGCACGCTGCATGGCTATGGCGCTCAAGAACGCGCGCCTGGCTCCCGAAGAGATCGACTACGTGAACGCGCACGGCACGTCCACCCCGTCCAATGACCCGCTGGAGACGGCGGCCATGCACACCGTGTTCGGCACGCACGCCGAGACGCTGGCCATCAGCTCTACTAAGTCGATGACCGGCCACCTGCTGGGCGCCGCGGGCGGCGTCGAGCTGATGGCGTGCTTGCTCGCGATCCGGGACGGTGTCGTGCCCCCGACCATCAACTACGAGACGCCGGACCCGGAGTGCGACCTCGACTATGTGCCGAACGTCGCTAGGGAGATGAAGGTTAGGGCCGCGATGTCCAATAGCTTCGGCTTCGGAGGGCAGAACGCGTCCGTTATCGTGACAACAGTCTAGGACCGCACCCCTCCTCCGCTCGGAGGAGCCGACCGGAGCGAGACGGAAGCTCCGGCACGGCCCCTTCTATGACGCTTCAGCCAGGAGGGCCGAACGGGGGTGCCGCGGGGAGTTGCCGTGCGTGAATGATACCAGCGATCAGAACGCGTTGACCGTCCTAGAGGCGGTTATCGGGTACCGCTTTACGGATCGCGCTCTGTGCGAGCAGGCGTTCGTGCACAGCAGCTTCGCGAGCGACAGCGGCATGGACGCGGTAGCGTCGAACCAGAGGCTTGAGTTCCTGGGCGACGCGGTCATCGAGCTCGCCGTCTCCGAGGCCCTGTACAAGGCGCACCCCGACTGGGAGGAAGGCCGCCTCACCCAGGCCAGAGCCGCGTTCGTGGCGGCGAAGGCCCTCGCCGAGGTGGCGCGTCGGTTGGACCTTGGCAGGCACCTCACCCTTGCCAGGGGCGAGGACATCACGGGCGGACGCGACCGCGACTCCAACCTGGCTGACGCGGTCGAGGCCCTGGTCGGCGCGATCCATCTCGACGGCGGCGTCAGCGCGGCCAGGAGGTTCGTTCGCGAGCACATACTGGCGGGCCGGGAGCATGACGATGAGATCGGCGAGCCCGACCCAAAGACCGTCCTTCAGGAGGTTGTGCAGGCCCGGGGCGGTCCCCCACCTTCCTACGACCTAGTCGACAGCCGCGGCCCGAGCCATCGGCCCACGTTCGTGGTCGCCGTGCACGCCGGAGGTCCGGTGTTGGCCACGGGCGAAGGGACGACCAAGAAGGACGCGGAGCGCGTGGCCGCCGCCGCCGCCCTCAAGAGCCGGTCATGGGCGTCGGATGATGAACGCCAGGCCGAGTAGGCGTCGCATCGTTCCACGCACTCGTCTCGTCGCCAGGGACCCCTGTCATGCCTGCGCGAACAAGCTGGGCAACGGGCCTGTCGCGTATCACGGCCATCGTGGCCGCGTGGTCGGTTGGCCTGCTGTACGTGGCCTTAGTCGCGCAGCCGGCGTCCGCCCAAGGCTCCAAGACGGCGGTCATTCAGGAGGTCGGCCGGTGGTTCGCCCGCGGGCCTGACGAGCGCACCCGGGTGTTGTCCGCGGTGGCCCTGGCGCTTGCCATCATCTTGCTCGCGGTGGCGTACAAGGTGAGCCGGGGCCTGGAACATCGCCGCGAGGAGGAGTCGTCGTCGGTTGTGAAGGACTCGCTCGTCCACCTGCTGGGTGTGGTCGAGCGGCCCAACCTGCTACGGGTCGGCGATCTCGTGGATGTTGAGTTCTCGGGCGCGAAGTCGCGGCGCTTCTATGCCAGTCGCGTGGAGGAGATCGACGCGAACACGCTGACGCTGGCCGCGCCCCGCCAGGAGGGCGCCATCGTCCCGCTTCACGAAGGCGACCGAGTGGCCGTCGTCACCCATACGCGGCCGGATGCGTTCAGGTTCGACACGAAGGTCCTGACACGGAAGGTGGGCCCGCTGCCGTGCGTCGTGGTGGAGCGTCATGACCGGGTGGTGCGCTTCCAGCGGCGCGAGTTCTTCCGGGTGAGCGTGTCGCTGGACTGCCGGTTCGAGGTGAAGGCCGGGGTCCTCTCGCCGTCCACACTCGCCCGCAGGGGCATCGTGGTGAACATCAGCGGGGCCGGGTGCCGTATCAGGACGTCGCAGCCTCCCAGGAGGAGGACCAGGTTCGTGGTGATCGAGATCCGGCTGCCGGGCCGGTCGAAGCACATTCGGGCGACGGCAGAGGTAGTCAAGCGTCACTCTTCCGAGTCCGGGCCGTTCCAAGAGGGCACCTTCGCGTGCAGTTTCATAGAGGTACGGAACCAGGACCGGGAGCTCCTCGTCGCCTTTGTGATGGCCGCCGAACGCGATCGGATACGTAGAGCCAAGGAACGTGAGTGGCTGCGCGCCGAGCTTCCGGCACGGGAGCCAGCGGCTCGGCCGGGGCTTGCGGCGCGCATCGCGGCGGCCGCGCGGCCGCGGGCGCAGTCGGCCCCACCGACGCCTCCGTCAGCGTCAGGCAGGCGGGAGAGGCGCACCTAGGGGCGCCGAGCCTATGTCACGGACAGAGATCGCGCTTCACGTGTGTTGCGGGCCCTGCTCCGCAGCGGCCGTGCCCGCGTTGCGCGCGGGCGGGCGGGAGCCGGTGGGCTACTTCTTCAACCCCAACATTCACCCGTCCATTGAGTGGCTACGGCGGCTAGAGGCCTTCGAGGCCTATGCCGCGCACGCCGGACTCCTGTGGCAGTTTGAACCGGAATACCTACCACAGCGTTGGGCAGGTGTCGTCGGCTCGGGCGACAGCCCCGAGCGATGCGAGGCGTGCTTCCGGCTGAGGCTGTCGGCAACCGCGGACTGGGCTCTGGCGGAGGGGCTCTGCGAGGTGACCACCACGCTCCTTGCCAGCCCGCACCAAGACCGGGAGGCAATCCTGCGGGTTGGTCGCGAGGTCGCGCGAGAGCGCGGACTGGGCTTTCGAGAGGATGACTATCGGCCGGCCTTCAGGGAAGGCCTGGAGACGGCCCGCAAGCTGGGCATCTACCGGCAACCGTACTGCGGGTGCTGGTTGAGCGAGGGCGAGCGTTACAGGAATCGAGTGCAAGAGGCGATAGCTCGGACGGCGGGGCTCCACCGGCAGAGGTAGGCATCCCCCGCCACCGGCGGGAGGGACCAGGCCGTGCCTCTGAACGGGATCGACGCGGAGCAACCGAGGGAGCACCCGGGCGGCCGCGAGGGCGAGCGGGCGCGTGACACCGAGCCCGACCGGCCGCCGAAGGCAAAGCGCGCCGCCGATGAGGCGCGCAGGCAGACGCGTGTCTCCTACGCTCAGCTTGCCCGGCAACAGGGAATCCATCGGGCGGTGTCGCGGGCGACCACGCAACGCGACCAGCGGCGGTTGCCGCTCGACCTCCCCGCTCGCAAGAAGCCGTCCCGCGCCACGGAGGAGACCCGCGAGGAGCTGCTGGGCAGGCTGCTCGACCCCGAGTTGACGCTCGCCGAGACGGCCAAGATCCTCGAGGTCTGTCCCGCCACCGTGCGCCGGTACGCCGACCGCGGCGTCCTGCCGCACCATCGCACGCCGGGCAATCAGCGCAGGTTCAAGCTGCGGGACGTCCTCGCGTTCCTGGCCCGCGCGGACCGGTCAGTCATAGAAGACATCGGCGATGAAGAGGTCGACGCGGTCTGACAGGTCGATGTTCTCGGGAGGATCGATCGGGTCCCTGTCAGCGTCTTCGAGGAGCCTCACGATCGGTCGCACGGTAGCACCCCGCCGACTGCCCAGCACGACGCCGGCGCTGCCATCCCTCAGCCTGACCCACACGCCCGCGGGGTAGATCTCGACCCGGGTCGCCAGTCGTGCTACGAGCGCCCGGTCGAACTTCCCAGCGCCGCTCGACAACAGGTACGAGAACGCCTCGTCGTTGAGCCGCGCCGGCCGGTGGTGTCGGTCGGACACCATCGCGGCGAACGCGTCCGCTACGGCCGCGATGCGGCCCGGCTCGGGGATCTCAGCGCCTGTGGCACCGCCGGGGTAGCCTGATCCGTCCGTGCGCTCGTGGTGGTACAGAGCGATGCTCCGTCCGAGCGGGGCGGAGCTGAGGAGCTCCCTCAGCATCTCGAAGCCGTGGCGCGTGTGCTGCTGGAACTCCAGCAGCTCCGCCTCGGTGAGTCTCCCCGGCACCTCCCCGATCGGACCGACGCCCGCGCACCCGATGTCATGCACGAGCATCCCCATCGCGACACTTATCTGGGTGGACGCCGGGAGGCGCAGCTCGGCTGCGATGAGGAGGGCGTACACCGCCGAATGGACGCAGTGGGCCACCAGGTAGTCCTGGAGAGGGTAGATCGGGACCGCGCCCTGCACGGCACCCTGGGAGGCCTGGACCTCACGCACCATCTCCACACAGACGGCGCGGAGCCGGGACGCCGCGCCTCGCCCCTCGAACGCCTCCGCGGCAGCGCTGTACGCGTCGAGGCGCGTCGTATCGCTGAGGACGTCGACCACTTCGAAGTCGTCGGTCAGAGGGTCGAGCGTGTACACTCTCGACACACCGGACAGCCGCAGGTCCTGAAGCAGGCGGTTGCCGACGACGTCTCCGGACTCAGCCAGAGCGCGCCCGGAGGTGTCGTAGACCGAGCGGCCGATTCGCATCCCGAGGGCCAGATTGTCGATGTGAGTCAACCTCAGGGAAGGACCTCCGCCACTCAGCCGCGCGCAAACAGTAGCAGAAGCCGGTTCGGCTTTACAAGCGGACGTTCGCTATGCTAGACTCCGCCGTGTCACGATGACCCCACCTCGGATGCGGCCGGCACCCGTTTCTTGGGTGAGGGCGACACCAGAATCGCGAACGGAGACGCATTCATGCCGCTCGAGCCAGCCAAGAAGACCGACATCATCCAGGAGCACCGCCGCCACGAGGCCGACACGGGCTCCGCCGAAGTGCAGATCGCCATTCTGACGGCCCGCATCGCGCAGCTCACAGACCACCTTCGGGTCCACAAGAAGGACCACCACTCGCGTCGGGGCCTGCTCAAAATGGTGGGACAACGGCGTCGCCTCTTGCGCTATCTGAGCCGCGAGGATGTTGTGCGCTACCGCGCTCTCGTCGAGAAGTTGGGCCTGCGGCACTAGCGGCCGCTCGCGGTCTAGGCCCGGGCCGTTGCGGAGCGAAGTGGCGGGCGCCGGGCTCGCTCGGAGGCGCTGGGCGTCCGACCGGGTCGGTTTCGGGGCGACGGGCCACCCAGCCAGGGCTCTGGCTGGCTAGTATGGAGGCACAGTAGGTTAGAGACCACCCCCTGGAGAGATGCCGGTAACGGCCCAGGGCTCCGTTTGGCGCCGGTCGGTAGGATGCCGATGGGCGCTGTATGTGTGTACGGGAGAATGGAGGACGTAGGTGCAGGTGTTACGCGCTGAGATGGACCTGGGAGATCGGGTCCTGAGTATTGAGACAGGCAAGCTTGCGATGCAAGCGCATGGGGCGGTTGTGGCCAGAGCCGGGGACACGATGTGCCTGGCGACGGCGTGCATGGGCGAGCAACCGCGGGAGACGCTCGATTTCTTCCCGCTGACCGTTGACTACGAAGAGCGACTCTACGCCGCAGGCAAGATCCCGGGTAGCTTCTTCCGCCGGGAAGGGCGCCCTTCGGAGCAGGCGATCCTGACGGGCCGGATGATCGACCGAGGCATCAGACCGCTGTTCCCGTCCGGGATGCGCAACGAGGTGCAGATCATCGTCACCGCGCTTTCGGCGGACCGTGAGAACCAGATCGACGTTCTGGGCATGATAGGCGCCGCCGCGGCGCTGGCGATCAGCGGGATCCCATTCCCCACATTACTGGCCTCGATGCGGGTGGGCCTGAGCGCGGACGACGAGTGGGTCGTGTACCCCACGCATGCGGAGAGCGATGAGCTCGTTATGGACCTTGTCGTTAGCTCGACCCGCGATCATGTAATGATGATCGAGGCAGGCGCGTCGGAGGTCGACGAGGACGCCATCGCTGAGGGTGTGAAGATCGCGCAGCAGCAGTGTTGGCGCGTCATTGACATGATCGAGGACCTGCGGCGGCAGGTGGCTCCGGCCCCGCGGAAGACGTTCGTCTTTGGCGTCGGCGACGACATCGGTCAGAGCGTCTCCGAGCTCGGAGCCCAGGCCAAGTACAGGGCCGCCCTGGACGTCACGGACCATCAAGCGCAGCGCGAGGCGCTGGATGCGGTGCGCGCCGAGCTGACGGCAGAGCTGGCCGAGCGGTTCGGCGAGGAGCGTGCGGCAGAGGTGGCTCTGGCTGCCGAGGCGCCGCTCAAGAAGGCCGCGCGCCAGATGATCGTCGGGGAGAACCGGCGGCCGGACGGCCGCGCTCAGACCGAGATCAGGCCCCTGAATGCCGAGGTCGGGGTAACGCCGCGCTCCCACGGTTGCGGCCTTTTCGAACGCGGCCAGACACAGGTGCTCTGCACCACCACTCTTGCCGGCCTGGGAGCGGCGCAGAAGCTCGACGGCCTCGTGGATGAGGAGCCGAAGACGTTCCTACACCACTACAACATGCCGCCCTACTCGACGGGCGAGGCGTACAGGCTGAGCGGACCCGGCCGCCGCGCGATCGGTCACGGCGCCCTGGCGGAGCGGGCCCTGCGGCCCATGATGCCCAGCACCGACGTGTTCCCCTACTCTATCCGCCTCGTCTCCGAGGCGGTGTCCTCGAACGGCTCCACCTCGATGGCGAGCGTGTGCGCAGGGTCGCTGTCGATGATGGACGCGGGCGTCCCCATCAAGGCCGCGGTAGGCGGGATGGCGATGGGTATCGTTTTTGACTCGCCCGACGAGTACCGCATCCTGACCGACATTCAGGGCTTCGAGGACCACAACGGCGACATGGACTTTAAGGTCGCGGGCACCCGTAAGGGCGTGACAGCGCTCCAGATGGACGTCAAGACCCAAGGCCTCACGCCGGAGATCCTGCACGAAGCCCTGGCGCAGGCGCGCGAGGCCCGCATGCAGGTTCTTGACGTGATGGACGCGTGCATCGCGGCGCCCCGCGAGGAGCTGTCACCTTACGCGCCGAGGGTACTGACGCTGCAGATCCCGGTCGAGAAGATCGGCGAGGTGATCGGCCCCGGCGGGAAGACCATCCGCAAGATCCAGGCGCTCGGCGTCACGATTGACGTGATGGAAGACGGTCGCGTGCTGATCTCCGGCACCGATGCCGACGCGGCACAGAGGGCCCAGAAGGCCATCACCGACATCGTGCGTGAGCCCGAGGTCGGGGAGATCTACGAGGAGGCGACGGTGACGCGCCTGATGTCGTTCGGCGCGTTCTGCGAGATTCTGCCCGGCAAGGAGGGCCTGCTCCACATCAGCGACTACGCGTGGGAGCATGTGCCGCAGATCTCCGATGTCCTGTCCGTCGGCGATAAGGTGCGCGTAAAACTCAAGGAGATCGACGATCAGGGCCGCATTAACCTCACCCGCAAAGCTCTGCTCGAGCGGCCGGAGGGCGTCAGCGACTCCGACAGCTCGCGGAGCCGCGGGAGCGGGCGCCCGGGCGGCGGCCGGCCCCGGCCCGGGGGCGGCGGCAGCCGACGTACCGGAGGCGGCGGGCGCCGCCCGTCGGGAGACGGGGCGGGCGGCGATGTGTCGTTCCGCGAGAAACGTAAGTAGCGCCGCCCCCACGCGGAGGGGATAACCTCACTGACTGAACCGGGCGGCCCCCGCCAGAGGCCGCCCGTCTCTCTTGGGCATCCACGAAACGCGAGCCGACATGACGACAATGGAGACGCTCGACTCAGGCCTTCGGCTGGTCATCGAGACCATGCCGTCGATGCGCTCGGCGAGTGTTGGCGTGTGGGCGGTCACCGGTTCGCGCCACGAGTTCCCCGAACAGGCTGGGGTTTCGCACTTCGTGGAGCACCTGTTGTTCAAGGGCACTGAGAGCCGATCGGCCGAGCAGATCGCGGTCGCGATCGACTCCGTCGGGGGGGACCTGAACGCGCGAACGGACCGCGAGACGACGAGCTTCTACGCCAAGGTGCCGAGCGCGCACCTCGAGCGCGCGGTCGACCTTCTCTCGGACATGATCTGCCGCCCGGCCCTCACCAAGACCGCGCTCGAGACGGAGCTCAACGTCGTCGCCGAGGAGATCAAGCGGTACGAGGACGAGCCCGATGAGCTGGTGCAGGACGCGTTCTGCGAGTCGTTCTGGGCCGGCAACCCGGTGGGGCGGCTGGTGACAGGCGATCTCGAATGCTTGGCGAGGCTTTCGGGAGACGACATCAGGACCTTCATGCGGCGCCGGTACACGGCGGATAACCTGATCGTTTCGGTGGCCGGGAATGTGGACCCGGCCCACGTGCGCGCGCTCGTGGCGGAGCAGCTCCGGAATGTGCCCCCGGCGCCGTGCGGACCGAGCGCATGGGAAGCCGCGACCCCTGTGACCGGGGTCATCCGCTGCGAGACGCGCGATCTGGAGCAAGTGCATCTGGTGATGGGTTGGCCCGGCAGCTCCGCCGCCGATGAGCGGCGGTACGCCCAGGCCCTGGTGGACGGGGTGTTCGGGGCCACGCCCAGCTCGCGGCTCTTCCAGAGGATCAGGGAGGACCGGGGTCTGGTGTACTCCGTTTGGTCCGAGGCTATTCTGTTCTGCGACACCGGGGCCCTGACTGTGTGCGCGGACACCGGGTCAGGGAACGTGGCGGAGGTCATCCGCTTGGTTCTGCAGGAGGCCAGAGCCCTGACGGAGGACTCTCTAGGCCCGGCGGAGCTCGCGGTGTCCAAAGAGCAGTTCAAGGGCTCCACCGCGCTTGCGCTCGAGAGCACGGACAGCCGCGAGTCCCGGAACGCCAGGGGGATCGTCGTGCTCGGGCAACCGGTGTCGTACGAGGATCTCGAGGCGCGGATCGAGGCCGTAAGCCTGGAAGAGGCCAGGGCTCTGGCCCGCGAGCTGTTCGCTCCGGGGCGCTTGAGTGTGGCCGCCGTGGGTCCGATCACGGCGGAGGAACTCGGGCAGGCGGTCGCCGACGCGGGCGAGCCGATGGCGCAGGCTCAGCCGCGTTGTGAGACCTGATGAAGGGAGGTCGGGATGGCGGCTATCAAGGTGACAGTGGTGGGGGCGGCGGGCAGGATGGGTCGCGAGGTATGCAAGGCGGTCGCCGGCGCGCGGGACATGGACCTGGTGGCCGCCGTGGACGTTCAGTGTGCCGGGGAGCCCGTCTCGGCTCTGACCGGCCTGCAGGGCTGCGACCTCACCATCTCGCGGAGCCTCCCTCAAGCCGTTGAACGGTCGAAGTGCCACGTCGCCGTGGACTTCACGCAACCGTACTCCAGGCTGACCAACTTCAAGGCGATCGTCGCCGGAGGCGCCCGCCCCGTGATTGGCACGACCGGGTGGACGCAGGCTGACATTGAGGAAGCGCGGCGCACATGCGAGCAAGCAGGCCTGGGTGCGGTCATCGCGCCCAACTTCGCCATCGGTGCCGTGCTGATGATGCGGTTCGCGGCCGTCGCCGCGCGACACATGCCGAGCGTCGAGATCATCGAGCTGCACCACGACCAGAAGCTCGACGCGCCGTCCGGCACGGCGAACCAGACAGCCCAGCTCGTGGCACTTGAGCGCAGGGCGGCCGGCATCCTCGCTTCGACCCCCGACGGCGCCGGCGACTCTCCCGCCCGGGGGCTCGAGTATGAGGGCATCAGGATACACTCCGTTCGGCTGCCGGGGCTTCTCGCCCATCAGGAGGTGCTGTTCGGCGGCCTGGGCCAGACGCTGAGCGTCCGTCACGACTCGCTCTCGCGCGAGTGCTTCATGCCCGGCGTCCTGCTTGCATGTCGCAAAGTGATGGACCTGGACGGTCTCGTGTGGGGCCTTGACGCTCTGCTCGATTAGGCGGAATCTCTGATCCGTACCAACCTCGCGGTGGGGACCGCACGACAGGAGGACACAACAATGCCGGTTCCTTGCTCGATCGTGGGCTTCGGCGCCGTCGGGAAGCTGCTCTACAAGGTTGTCCGCGATCGCGGGCTGCCGGTCGAACGCCCGCGCGTCTTCGCGCGTACCGCGCGGGCCGTTGACTTCGATGGAGAGCGCGTCGAGCTCAGGCCGCTGGAGGAGGACTCGTTCCGGGGCGGCGGCGTCGTGCTCTTCGCCGGGTCGGAGGGCGTGGGGAACGTCAGCGAGCTGTGGGGGCCGAAGGCCGTAGAGCAGGGCTGCGTCGTCATTGACAACTCCTCAACATTCCGGATGGACCCCGACGTGCCGCTCGTGGTGCCCGAGGTGAACGCCGATGCGCTCGGCCCGGACACCAAGCTCGTGGCGAACCCCAACTGCTCGACGATCCAGATGGTGGTGGCGATCGCGCCGATTCATCGGGCGGTCGGCATCAAGCGGATCGTCGTGGCTACCTATCAGTCAACGTCCGGAGCCGGGCAGCGCGCGATGGAGGTGCTGGTGGAGGAGGCGCAGGCGGCGCTCGCGGGCAATCCGCACCGTCTGGCGGATAGCCCCTTCGCCGCGCGGATCGCGTTCAACTGCGTTCCCTTGATCGGCGACGTGGACGCCGCCACCGGGTACACCGGCGAAGAGAAGAAGATGGCGAACGAGATGCGGAAGATCCTCGGCGATCAGTCGATCCGGGTCTCCGCGACGACTGTCCGCGTTGGGGTGGAGATCGGCCACGCCGAGTGTGTGAACCTCGAACTCGGCGGCCCGCTGACGCCCGAGGAGGCGCGGAGCATCTTGCGGAGCGCCCCCGGCGTCATCGTGATGGACGACCCCGAGCGCCCGACCGAGGTCCCCACCCCTATCATGTCGGCCGGCCGCGATGAGGTGTTCGTGGGGAGGATTCGTGAGGACACGAGCGTCGAGCACGGCCTCGATCTGTGGATCGTGGCCGACAACCTTCGAAAGGGCGCCGCGACGAACGCGGTGCAGATCGCGGAAGAGATGATCGCACGGGGCCATGTGTCGTCGTAGGGTGCGCGGGGAGAGCGTGCGGCCACTACCAGGGAGGAGGCCGTGATGCGCAAGATGCCGCCGCTGATGACGGCGATGGTTACGCCGTTCGACGGCGCTCTGGAAGTTGATGTCGGGGCCGCTAGGGAACTGGCACAGCGCCTGGTGGAGGAGGGCTCTGTCGGGTTGGTCGTGTGCGGCACGACCGGCGAGGCGCCCACGCTCTCGACCAGCGAGAAGGCCCTGATGTTCCGGACAGTCGCGGAGGTAGTGGGGAGCAAAGCGTACGTCGTCGCGGGCACCGGGACCAACAACACAGCCGAGAGCTTGGAGCTGACGCGGCTGGCGGAAGACGCGGGCGCGCACGCGGTGATGCTGACGACTCCGCCCTACAATAAGCCGCCGCAGGACTGTCTGGTGCGGCACTTCACGACGCTCGCCGAGGCCACGCCGCTTCCCGTGGTGCTGTATCAGGTTCCGTCAAGGACGGCGACCAGGCTGGAGCCTGCGACGACGGTGAAGCTGGCGCACGAGGTGGACAACATCGTCGCCCTCAAGGACGCGGGGAGCAACATTGGCGAGACCTCGGCCGTGAGACGAGGAGCGCCGGAGAGCTTCCTGGTCTACTCCGGCAATGACGGTGAGACGCTGCCCATCCTCGCTGTCGGCGGGTGCGGAGTCGTGAGCGTGGCTTCGCACGTGGCGGCCGGGCGGATACTGGGCATGATAGAGGCGTACGGGGCGGGCGACGTGGCAGGGGCGCTGCGCGCTCACCTCGACCTGATGCCCATCTTCGACATTCTGTTCGTAACCACGAGCCCGATTCCCGTGAAGGCCGCGTGCGAGCTGCGCGGCATCAAGGTGGGCGGCCTGCGCGCGCCGCTGTACGAGGCGAGCGACGGGCTTAAGGAGCGGATCGCCGGTGTCCTCCGCGAATGCGGGGTCATCTGAGGAGCGGCTGGCGAAGCTGCACGACATCATCCGCGGGTGCGGCGACTGCGACCTATCACTCAGCCGGACGCATGCCGTGCCAGGAGAGGGCAGCCCGTCCGCTGAGCTGATGTTCATAGGCGAGGCGCCGGGCGCGCGCGAGGACGCGACCGGCCGCCCGTTCTGCGGGCCCGCGGGAGAGCTGCTGGATGAGTTGCTGGAGTCGATCTCGGTTCGACGAGCGTCAGTGTTCATCACGAACACGGTGAAGTGCCGTCCGCCCGGAAACCGCGTGCCGACCCCTGACGAGACGGCGGCATGCTCGGAGTACCTGAGGCTGCAGGCGAAGCTCATTGGGCCGAGGGTCGTGGTCACCCTCGGAGGGCCGGCGTTCAAGGCCATCACGGGCCTGGCCGAGGCTGTCTCAGAGGTCCACGGGCGGCCTATCCAGCGGAAGCACTTCGCCCTGTTCCCGCTCTACCATCCGGCGGCCGCGCTGCACAAGCCGCCCCTGCGTGCCACGCTGTTCGACGACATGAAGCGGCTCGCCGAGTTCCTTGGGAGTGTTTGATGAGTGACGCAAGTTCCGTACGGGTGACCTTCTTCGGCGGCGTCGGGGAGATCGGCAAGAATATGTCGATCTTCGAGTGCGACGGCTGCATCGTCGTCGTCGACTGCGGCGCGAAGTTCCCCGAGAACGATCAGTTCGGCATCGACCTGGTGATCCCGGACTACACCTACCTCGAGCAGAACCGGGACCGCATCGCGGCGGTAATCCTGACCCACGGTCACGAAGACCATGTCGGCGGCCTGCCCTACCTTCTCAGGCGCATCGAGCCGCCCGTCGTCTACGGGACCAGGCTGACGCTGGGGCTGGTCCAGGCGAAGCTGGCCGAGTTCTCCGACGTGTCGCACCCGCGGCTCGAGGAGGTCGCCGCAGGCGACTGTCTATCCGAGGGGCGGTTCGAGATCGAGCTACTGCACGTGAACCACAGCATACCCGACTCCGTCGCGCTGGCGTTGCGCACGCCGGCAGGGAACATCGTCCACACCGCGGACTTTAAGTTCGATCAGACGCCCATCAGCGGCCGGCCGCTCGACTCGGGGGCGTTCGCGCGCTACGGGCAGGAGGGCGTCCGCCTGCTCATCAGCGACAGCACCAACGCTGAGCGCCCCGGCTATGTGTCGAGTGAGCGCCTGGTCGGCGAGACCTTCCTGCGGCTGCTGGACGACGCGCCGGGCCGGGTCATCATCGCGACCTTCGCGTCGAACATCCACCGAGTGCAGCAGGTGTTGGACGCTTCGCAACGGCTGGGTCGCAAGGTCGTGGTGGACGGCAGGTCGATGGTGCAGAACGTTCAGATGGCCACCAGGCTGGGCTACCTGGTCTACCCGCAGGGACTCATCATCGGCGCGGATGAGATGTCATTCCATGAGCCCGATGAGATCACCGTGGTCACCACGGGGTCCCAGGGCGAGCCCACCTCCGCTCTCACGCGAATGGCGGTCGCCGAGCACAAGAAGATCGAGGTGGAGGAGGGCGACACGGTGGTCTTGTCCGCGACCCCGATCCCCGGCAACGAGGCGCTCATCTGGCGGACCGTCAACAACCTGTTCCGCCTGGGCGCGACCGTGATCTACACTCCCCATGAGCTCGTTCACGTGTCGGGGCACGGCAATCAGGAGGAGCTGAAGCTCATGCTCTCGCTCACAAAGCCGGAGCATGTCCTTCCCTACCACGGCGAGCCGCGTCACCAACACACGTACCGGCGCCTGGCCTCAACGATGGGCGTCGACCACGACAACGTTCACATGGTCGAGCCGTACCAGGTCGTCGAGCTGTCGGCGAGCGGCGTGAAGGTCGTCGACCGCATTCCGGGCGAGGCCATGCTCGTCGACGGCTCCATCATCGGCGATGTGAAGTCCAAACTGCTGCGAGAACGGCGCTCGCTCGGCGAGGACGGGGTCGTCTTCGTGAGCGCGGCCCTCGCCGCCGGCACGAGAGACATACTCGACGGGCCGGCGATCGAGACGAAGGGTTTTGTGTACGTGGACGAGTCGGGTCATCTCATCGACGAGGGCCTGGACCTTGTGACCGACATTATCCACGACTCGGACGACGATATGGACCTGTACGACCTCGAGCGCGAGCTCAAGGGCGCCCTCACGAAGCTCTTCCGCAGCCGCACCGGCAGGAGGCCGCTCGTGCTGCCCGTGCTGTTCGAGGTCGGCGGCAACGACGAGGCGAGCGGCGCCGAGAGCTCGCGGGAGGAGGAGACGGCCTGATGGACGAGGACGCCGAGGGCCTGGTCGCCGCGGCGCGCGATGCCTTGCAGCACGCCTATGCGCCGTACTCGGGATTCCCTGTGGGAGCCGCGGTCCTCGACGGCGGCGGCCGCGTCCATACCGGATGCAACGTGGAGAACGCGTCCTTCGGGCTGAGCACGTGCGCGGAGCGAAGCGCCGTCTTCGCGATGGTCCGGGCCGGCGGGCGCAGGATACGGGCGGTCGCGGTGGCGTGTGGCGGGGACAAGCTACCGTGGCCGTGCGGGGCTTGCCTGCAGGTCATCCGGGAGTTCGTCCCGGAGGAGGCCAACCCGCTGGTGATCGCGGTCGATCGCGACGGCCGTGCCGAGTCAGCATTGCTGGACGCGCTTTCGCCGCCGCGCCACAGGTTCAGCTTCATGGCCGCTCCGGAAGAGGAGGTATGAGCATGAAGGTCGTGGTTGGAGTGCCGACAGCGCACCATGCGCGGCACTTCCGCTATTCGGCGCGGGCGCTTCTGGAGTCGAGGACGAAGGACATCGTCTGGTGCGAGGGCGACAAGCCGTGGAGCGATGAGGAGAAGGCCGCCCGCCTGGCTGGCGCCGATGCCTTCATAACCGGCTGGGGCGACTCCGGGCTGAGCGCCGAGGTGATCTCGGAGGCCAGGGACCTAAAGATCGTCGCCGTGCTCGGAGGCAGCGTCGCCCGGTTCAGCCCTGACGCGCTGCTGCAGCGCGGGATCCACCTTGTGCACACCGCACGGGCCATCGGTGTCACGGTGGCGGAGTACACGCTCGCGGCGATTCTCGCTCTGTCGCACAACATTTGCCACGTCGCGAACGTCGTCCGTGAGCACGGTTGGCACGCAGCGCCCGAGTGGAAGGCGTTCAACCTGTGCGGCAAGACCGTCTCTCTCGTGGGCTGCGGCGCCATCGGCCGCCATCTGCTCAAGCTGATGTCGGGCTTCAAGGTCCGCGCGGTGATCTACGACCCGTTCATCTCCGACTACGAGATCGAGTCCCTGGGCGCGGAGCGGGCGTCGCTCCAGCACGCGCTCACGGAAGGGCACGTTGTGACAGTCCACGCCGGTGCCACCGACGAGAACCGGAACATGATGGGCGCGAAGGAGCTCGACCTGATCTCGGACGGCGCGGTGCTTGTCAACACAGCCCGGGCGAGCGTTTTCGACGAGGCGGCACTGGCGGCGAAGCTGCGCGAGGGCAAGATCCGCGCCCTGCTCGACGTGTTCCACCACGAGCCCCTGCCGGAGGACTCTCCCCTGCGCGGGCTCCCGAACGTGGTGCTCACGCCGCACTACGCCGGTGTGAGCGAGGACACGTTCGAGCGGATGGGCCTTGATGTCGTACGCGACGTGCTCGCCTTTCTGGACGGGCGGCCCACAAGCCACCCGGTGACCCCGGCGATGGTCAAGAGAATGACGTGAGTGACGTGAGTGAGATCGTGTGGCTGGATGGCGGCGTCTGTGCTCCGCGGGCCTTTGTGGCCGCGGGCGTGCGGTGCGGGCTGAAGCTAGCGGGGCTGGACCTCGGTCTCCTTGCCTCGGAGGCGCCGTGCGCCGCCGCGGGGATGCTCACGACGAACACGCTGCCAGGGTGGCCGGTGGTGCTCAGCCGGCAGGCGCTCGCGGCAGGTGGCGAGTTCGCCGGCGTGGTCGTCAACAGCGGCGTGTCGAACGTCGCGACCGGTGAGGCCGGCCTCGCGCTGGCGCGCGAGATGCGGTCCCTTGCCCGTGCGGCGATTGCGGGGAAGCTCGGCGCCGAGGTGGGTGAGGTTCTCATCGCGCAGACCGGCGTCATCGGCGAGGTGCCGGACGCCGAGAAGATCCGCGCAGGGATCGCGCTCGCGGGCCCGGCTCTGTCGCCGACGGGTGGACCGGCGTTCGCCGAAGCCATCATGACAACGGACACGAGGCCCAAGAGCCGGGCGTGCGAGGTGCTCTGTGGCGCGGGGACGTTCCGCATCGGCGGCTCGGCGAAGGGCGCCGGCATGATCGCTCCCCGGATGGCGACGATGCTGGCCTTCATCACGACGGACGCCCGACTCTCCGGCGACGCGGCGCGCAACCTGCTGGCGCCCGCTGTGGAGGCGTCCTTCAACCGCATATCCGTGGACGGGGACACTAGCACGAGCGACTCGGTGTTCCTGCTTGCCAACGGCGCGAGCGGAGTGGACGTGTGCGCCGACGCCGAGGCCCGAGCCGCATTCGCCGTGGCCCTGTCAGCGCTGTGCGAAGGGCTGGCGCTCGATCTGGTGCGCGATGCGGAGGGCGTGTCAAGGGTGTGCAAGGTGGAGGTTGTCGGAGCGGCTACGGATGCCGACGCACTCATGGCAGCTCGGACGATCGCGGAGTCGCCCCTTGTGAAGACCGCGCTGTTCGGCGCGGACCCGAACTGGGGCCGCGTGTGGGCCGCGCTGGGCCGCAGTGGCGCCAGGACGGACCCGGCGGCTCTGTCGATCGCCATCGGCGGTGTGCCCGTCCTCGACCGTGGGAGCCCGTGTCCGGGGGCCAAGGCCGCGGCCGCCGACAGGATGCGACAGCCCGAACTCACTCTTGTGGTCGATCTCGGGCTGGGCTCGGCGGCGGCGCACTACTGGTTCTCGGACCTGACCTACGACTACGTGAGGATCAACGCGGATTACCACACCTAGGGTGTACGGCCCGCAGGCGAGACGCCTGCGGCACATGGGGTGCCCGGTAGGGAGACGTGAGGATGGAGCAGCTTCGGGCCACGGCGCAGACGCTCATCGAGGCACTGCCGTACATCAAGCAGTACCAAGGGCGCACGATCGTCCTCAAGTATGGCGGGAACGCCATGGTCGACGCCGAGCTCAGCCGGCACGTCATGCGCGACGTGGTACTGATGGCGACGGTCGGCATGAGGCCGGTCGTGGTCCACGGCGGAGGACCGCAGGTGTCGGAGATGATGTCCCGCCTCGGCGCGGAGCCTAGGTTCGTCGGCGGGATGCGCGTTACCGACGAGCAGACGCTTGAGATCGCTGAGATGGTGCTGGCCGGGACCATCAACAAGGGGATCGTGGGGCTCTTGCATGAGCTCGGCGGGCGGGCTGTCGGGTTGTCCGGACGCGACGGTGAGTGTGTCAAGGCGCGGCAAGTGGAGAACGCCGAGCTCGGACTTGTGGGCGATGTCTCCGAGATAGACAGCAGCTTGCTCGTGAAGCTGCTCGACGGCGGCTTCGTGCCGGTTCTGTGCTCCATCGCAGCCGGCCCGGGCGGTAAGGCGCTCAATGTGAACGCCGACCTCGTGGCGGGTCACGTCGCCAAGGCCCTCGCCCCCGCGTCGCTAGTCGTGCTCACCGACGTGGCAGGTGTGATGGAGGATCCCTCGGACGAGACCACGCTCATCTCGGAGCTGCCCGCCTCGCGCGCCCGCGAGATGCTGAGCACCGGCGCCGCGGAGAAGGGCATGATCCCGAAGCTCGGCGCATGCCTCGCGGCGCTCGATGCGGAGGGGAATCGCGTTCACATTATCGACGGCCGGATCCCGCATTCGGTCATCATGGAGCTCCTCACTGACAGGGGGATAGGCACGCTTGTTGTGCGGGACTAGACCCGCTATACTTGCTCGGTTCTGCCCCATACATCCCGGGAGACGTGAGTACTGATGTCGTTTCGCAAGTTCCAGGAGAGCGCGGGCGCGCGCCGCGGAGTTCAGGTCGTGCTCGGGTTAATCGTCCTGATCTTCCTCGTCGGTGCGTTCTGGAGCTTCGGCTCGGCCCCGCAGTTCATGCGCCGGCGCTCGGACCGGGTGGCCTTGACGGTCAACGGTCAGCGCATCATGTCCGTGCAGCTCTGGCAGACGGTGGACAACCTCAAGTCCCGGGGCGGCTCGGACGTCTCGATGACCTACGGGAACATCGCGTACGCGATGGAGCAGATCACCGCCCAGGTCGTGACAAGCCAAGAGGCCGCAAGACTCAGCATCCATCCCACCGACGCGGAGGTAGCCGCGAAGCGGGATGAGTTCGTGGCGAACCAGCTGGAGGCTCCGGGGAAGACAAAGACCGAACGGGCCAACTTCTTCGTACAGAACGACACCACCGAGCAACTGTACGAGGACGAGGTGCGGAAGCGCGCAAGGGACATGCGCGACTACTTCCGGCAGGCGATCATCCAGGAGAAGCTCGTCCAAGCTATCGGCTCGTCACTGAACGTCAGCGACAACGAGCTGCTCGCCACCTATAGCAAGTTCACGATCTCCGAGATTTACATCAAGGTCCCGAGCGAGGGAGAGATCGCGCAGTGGGAGGAGAACAGCCCGCCGCCCACTGAGTCGTCGCCCCCCGGGAAGCCCCGCCCCGAGGAGCCGCGGTGGCTCCACAGGTCCGACGCCGATGCACAAGCCCTCGCGGACGAGGTCCGCGGCAAGATCAATGCCGGCGGATCGAACTGGGCCGAGCTCGCGGAGGAGTACAGCGACAGCCCGGTGTCCGCCAGCGGCGGCGGCGTGCGCAAGGACATCGCCGGCGCGTCGCTGCGCTCGAGCTACCCCCCGGAAGTCCGCGATGCCATCTATGAGGCCAAGACGGGCGCCGTGAGCGATCCCATCAAGACTGACTCGGGCTACTACATCATCAGGGTGGACGAGGTCAAGACCGACAGCGTCCCGCCCGACTTCCAACAGACTAAGGAGAAGACACGCGAGACCGACCTCAAGCAGAAGCAGAGCGAGGCCTTTGCCAACCACATGCGCACCGTTGCCAAGGCCGCTGTCGTGGATGTCGCCGACGACGAGCCACGCGCCCAGATCGCGTGGCTCATCTGGCATAACAGCGGCGACCGGCCCCTGTCGGAGGAGAAGGTCGCCCGCGCGGACGCGGTGGATCGCCTGCTGAAGCTCATCGACAAGGAGCGACGCGACGCACAGGCCCAAACGCGCCGCGACGAGCAGGCCACCTATGAGTTCCTGGCCCCGGACTACTATCAGCTCGGCGTGCTCTATCGGGATGACAAGAAGTGGGAGCTCGCTCTGGAGGCGTTTCAAGAGGGCGTGATCTGCAACTCGGTCGACGAGATCAAGATCGAGGTGGCGCGGTGCCTAGTGGAGCTCGGCCGTAAGGATGAGGCTCTGCCCATCATGAAGGACATCAGCCTTTCAGCCACTCCGGTGGCGAAGTTCCTCGCCATCCACAACGACCTGTCAATGATGTACGCCAGGCTCGGTGACATGAAGCTCGCGACCGAGGAGATGCAGAAGGTCCAGGAGGCGCAACAGCAGACGGGAGGCTACGGCGGCTTCCCGGGTGGGATGAACATGGACCTGGGCGGAATGTGAGCGCGCTACCGTGTCGGCGGATGACCCCGGTTTCGCAGCGGATCCCGGTACGCTCTACGTGTGCGCCACCCCGATCGGAAACCTGGGCGACCTGAGCGCCCGGGCGCTCGCGGCTCTACGTAGCTGTGACATCATCGCGGCTGAGCGGCCGGCTCACACGCTCAAACTCCTCAGCCGTTTCGGTGTGCCGGGCTGCAAGCTCCGTCCTTGCGGTGACGGGGCCAGGGCTTCCGAGCTCGAGACGATCGTGTCCGCGATCGAGGGCGGAGCGTCCGCGGTGCTGGTGACGGACGCCGGTACACCCGGCATCTCCGATCCCGCACGCTATCTGGTGAGCCTGGCGGTGGAGCGAGGTCTGCGCGTGTCCCCGATTCCGGGCCCTTGCGCGGCCACCGCGGCCCTGTGCGTCAGCGGGGTAGACACCTCGTGCGCGGTTCTGCTCAGCTTTCTCCCAAGGAAACCCGGAGAGCGGCGGGCCGTGCTTCGCCGGCACCTCTCGGGCGGTGGGGCCGTCTGTTTCTTCGAGGCGCCAGGACGCATCAGGGCGACGTTGCGCGATCTTGCCGCGGAGGCGCGTGACAGGCCGCTTGTGGTCCTGCGCGAGGCGACGAAGATCCACGAGGAAGTCCTGCGCGGAACCGCTGAGCAGGTTCTGGAGCGGCTGCCGCCCGAGCCGCGCGGCGAGTTAACGGTCGTTGTGGCTCCCGGGACGCCCGTTGTGCAGGACACCGGGCTCGCGGACCGAACGAGGAGGCTGCTGGACGAGGGTCTGTCGGGGCGCGACGCAGCGCGCGCGCTGATGGTCCTGACCAGCCTCTCACGCAGCAAGGCTGAGCAGGCGGTGCGCGAGGCCCAGCGTGGAGGAGGTGGCGCATGAGATCATTGGTGGCGCGCGGCGCATGGTTGGCGCTCGTGCCGAGCCTCGCCCTGTGCGCGGCGCGCGCCCAGAGCCTGTACGACGTGCCACCCGACACGCCCGTGGCCCGCGTGGGCGAGAGGGTCATCACGGCCGGCGAAGTTCAGCGCGAGACTCTCCGTCGGTACGCGCAGGTGGCCGTGGACCAGCTCATCTTCGAGCGATTCCTCGCGGAGCAGTGCAAGGCGAACGGGATCACGGTCGATGAACGGTCGCTGCTGCCCGGCCAGGATCGTCACAGGGTGATGTTCGAGCGGCTCGTCGCCGACCGGGCTAAGTGTACGGATGACGAGCTCCGAGCCCTGTACGATCAGAGGCCGGAGCTCTACCGGCTCCAGGTGGTTCACGCGCACGGGATCCTGCTCCAGAGCGAGGACGACGCGAAGGACCTGCTGGCCCAGGGGGTGCTCACTCCCGAGACGTTCGAGAAGTGGGCGCGCGACATGTCGATCGACGCCAGCGCCGCCATGGGTGGCGACCTGGGCGAGGTGTCGATCCTGGCCTTTGCCAAGTCACCCAAGCTGGCTGAGGCGCTGCTGGGCCCCGGCGATGAGCAGATCGTCGGGCCGTTGCAGGGCGAGGGCGGCTGGTGGATCTTCCTGCGCGACGAGCCCCACCCGGGAGGGGTGCCCCCGTTCGAGGATGTGCGCACCCTCGTGGAGCGGGACCTACGGCTCGGGAAGCTGGAGCGCTTGTGGAACGGCCGGCTGAACCTGGTGAAGCGAGGTCTGGTCGTGGTGGCGCTCGGGGGCCTGTGGGACAGGGCCGGCGGCCCGCCGTCCCCCCTTCTGCCACCTGAGCTCACGAGCCCGGAGGGCGGCGACAAGGCCGGCGAGCAGTGATGGCCGGCCGGCCGGGCTCGCCACACGGAAGCCCAGGGTGGGCACGCGTCTCAGCTCTGGCCGGCCTGCTGATCCTCCTTCGAGCGGGCCTGCCCCTTCTACCCGTGGCGGCGTCGCCCGCGCTCGATCTCATCGGGGCGCTCGTCTTCATCGTCGTCGTTGTGCTTCTTTGCGCAGAGCTCAGCGCGGTCGCATCCGCCCGCCCGCTCCTGGCAGTCCTGTTGGCGGCCGTCTTCGGCAGCATTGCCTATTCCGCCCGCGAGGCCGGGGCGGTACGGATCGATGGGCCGCTGCCGGGAGCGGTGGGTGATCTCGCGCTCGTGCTGTGCGCGATCCTAGGGGGCACGCTTCTGTCCTTCATAGCGAGGGAGCCGAATCTGCTGCCCCCGATAGCCGCGACTGCCGCCGCGGTCGACATCGTGGGCGTTCTCACTCGCGGAGGGTTCACCGCCCGCATGCTCGAGGCGCACCCGGAGGTAGTCCACGCGTTCGCGGCCACGATCCCGGACGTTGGGGCCGCCTCGACCGCGGCCAGAGCCGGGCTCCACGGAGTGGCGCCGAGCGCGGCCCTGGCGCTGGTGGGGCTGGGTGACGTGTTGTTCCTGGGGTTCTTCTTCGCCGCGGTGGCTCGTTTCTCGCTCGACCGCCGCTGGTCCACTGTGGGCGCGCTCGCGGCGTGCGTGCTCGCGATGGGCCTTGTGTTGACGACTGCGGGGCAGCTTCCGGGTCTGCCCTTCATCGTGGTCGGCTGCCTGCTGCCCAATGTGCGCAGGTTCCGGTACAGTCCACAAGAGGTGCTCATGCTTGCGGTGGGCGCGCTTGCGGTCACCGCGATCTGCGCGGCGCTCGTGGCAGTCGGGCTGGCGACCCACTACTGAGGGGGCGAGCGCTTGTGAGGTTCGCCTCGATCGCGGCGTCGTGGTCGGCGATGCGATCGGCGCAGGTCATCGCGATCGCGCTGTTGCTCGCGGCGTCGGTGGTGGCGGCCTGGGCCCGGTGGGCCCTGTCGGGCGCCGGCGGGCCCGGAGCACCCGAACTCACGAACGCGCCCGACAAGGTCGTCTACCCCACGGACGCGGCCCGCGCGCAGGAGCTGGCCAGGCGGGGACACCCCGCCGCGAAAGCGGGCGGCTCGCCGTGACGGAGCAGGAGCTGGCCGAGCATCAATCGCGCCTCGTCAGGACGCTCTCCGCAACTCTGCAGAGCGCACGCGCCGACCGTTTGGCTCAGGCCTTCATGGCCGTTCCGCGGCACAGGTACCTCCCGCGCCTGATAGGTGTCGAAGGCGACGTGCGAGCGGGCCTCGACCTTGCGGTGACGCGCATGAGCCCCTGGCAGGCCGCCTCGATCTACTCGGACGATGCTCTCAGCCTCCGGCCGGGTGACCCGTGCCTGCGCAGCACCAGCTCGGCGCCCGGCATCATGTGGCGGATGATCGACATGCTGTGCCTCGACCCCGGCGCGCGCGTGCTGGAGATCGGGTGCGGAAGCGGCTACAACGCGGCAGTCATGGGGCACCTCGTGGGGCCCCGGGGACGGGTGACCTCCGTCGAGGTGATCGCCGATGTCGCCCACGATGCACGGGTATGTCTCGAGCTCGAGGGAGTCACGAACGTCGATGTCCTCGTGGGCGACGGCACGCAGGGACGCGAGGCGGGCGCTCCCTACGACGCGGTTATGGTCACCGCGGCGGCCCGAGACATCTTCCCGGCATGGCTGTGGCAGCTCCGTGAGGGCGGCCGGCTTGTGACGGTTCTTGAGACCGGGCTCGGCCAGCGGCTCCTCGGCATGGCGAGGCGAGGCGAGACGCTCGACGGAGCGTTCGGGCTTTGGGTCGCGTTCGTTCCCGTGGTAGGTCGCGAGGCGACGTACCCACGGCTCTCCGCGGCCGCGCACGATGTGAGCGCGCGATGGGAGAGGATCCGGCAGGTGAACTCTCGCACTGTGCCGCTCGCATCCTCCCTGACAGGGGGCGCCACGGCCGGACGCGGGGGGCTCTTGAGCTTCCTCGAGCTCAGGCTGGGACTCCGCGCCGTGTGCAGCAGCGGGAGCGGGCTGAGGGCCGACCTGCTGATGGCCTCCGCGGACGGCGAGAGCTTCGCCGCCGTCCAGACGAGTTGGTACGCGGAGGCCCATTCGGTGGAGGTGTGCGGAAGCACGAGCATCGAGGAAGAGCTGCGAGAGCACTCCTCCGCGTTCGTCAAGGCGGGGTGTCCGACGGTCGAGAACGGTCGGGTCGTGGCTCGACGGATCGGGTCCGCGCAGAGGGTGGGGACTGATGTGCTGGGCGAGCGCGAGTACTTCGAGTACGGAGTGTGCGGGAAGGGCAATTGACACGTACGGCACTCCTGGGCTAGCATTCCGCCGATGGTAATGCCGCTGAACACGGTAACGGTGCTCTGGTGGTGGCCCGGCTAGGGCCCCGCATCGCCTGTACGAGGCACTGACGGTGAGGTCGGGAGCTCGGAGAGAGTCCCCGGCCTTTTTGTTTGCCTGGAGTGTGATCGCGCCATGCCGGTACCTGATAGAGAGACGTTCCGGACGCTCGCGGGCCGCGGCAACCTCATCCCCGTATATGAGGAGCTCCTGGCCGACCTGGAGACGCCCGTCTCGGTGCTCGGCAAGCTCGGGGCCGAGGATAACACGTTCCTCCTCGAGAGCGTCGCGGATGGGCAGCACCTCGGCAGGCACAGCTTCATTGGACATAGCCCATTGTTCACGCTGCGCGCACGCGGCGACCGGGTGTTGATCGAGCGCGGAACGGCCTCGACGCAGCGTGGGCTCCGGCCCGGCGAGTCGCCGCTCACGGTGGTCCGCGACCTGCTGTCAGAGTACCGGCCCGTGGAAGTGGAGGGTCTGCCCAGGTTCACCGGCGGTGTGGTGGGGTACGTGGGCTACGACACAGTGCGGTTCTTCGAGCGCCTCCCCTCTCCTCCGCCGGACGACCTCGGCCTGCCGGACTGTGTGCTGGTCGGCACCGACGAGCTGGTCATCTTCGACCACGTGACACACACCATGAAGGTCCTCGTGAACGCGCACGTCACAGGTGACGCGGACGCGGCCTACGACGACGCAGTGGCCAGGATCGGCATGACGGCGGAGCGGCTCTCCCGACCCGGCGAGGCGACCGCGCTCAGGCTGGCGCCGCAGCGGGGGCCCTGCAAGCTGGAGCTGCCCGAGGGCACGTCGTGCAACTATGGGCGCGAGGGATTCCTGCGCGCGGTCGAGGCCTGTAAGGAGTACATCGCCGCCGGTGACATCATCCAGGTCGTGCTGTCCCAGCGCTTCTCGCGACGTGCCGTGGCGCCACCGTTTGAGATCTACCGCGCCCTGCGGATCGTCAATCCGTCGCCGTACATGTTCTACCTCGCCATCGGCGGGCTGCACGTGGTCGGGTCGTCGCCGGAGATCCTGGTGACGTACGATCACGGCGAGGGCCGTGTCCGCCCGATAGCCGGCACCAGGCCGCGAGGCCGCACGGGCGAGGAGGACCGGGCGCTCGAGCGCGAGCTCTTGCGCGACGAGAAGGAGCTGGCCGAGCACATCATGCTCGTCGACCTTGGGCGGAACGACCTCGGCCGGGTGTGCGACTACGGCCAGGTGCGAGTCGATGAGCTGATGGTGGTTGAGCGCTACAGTCATGTCATGCACATCGTCTCGGATGTGCGCGGATCGGTGCGCCCGGGGATGGACCAGTTCGACGTGCTGGAGGCGACCTTCCCGGCGGGGACGGTGTCCGGGGCGCCGAAGATCCGCGCGATGGAGATCATTGACGAGCTCGAGCCGACCCGGCGCGGGCTCTACGCGGGCGCGGTCGGGTACTTCGGCTTCAGTGGGAACATGGACACCTGCATCGCGATCCGGACCATCGTGATCGACCGCGGGATCGCGCACGTGCAGGCCGGCGCGGGGATCGTCGCCGACTCCGTGCCCGAGCGAGAGTACGACGAGACCCTGAACAAGGCCGCCGCCCTCTTCGCGGCAATGCACCAGGCGGGAGGTGAGGCCCCGTGATCCTGGTCATCGACAACTACGACAGCTTCACTTACAACATAGTGCAGTACCTGGGTGAGATGACGAGCGAGATCGTGGTCAGACGCAATGACGCGGTGAGCCTGGACGAGGTCGCCGAGCTCGCGCCCGACCGCATCTGCATCTCGCCGGGACCGAAGACGCCGGCAGAGGCGGGGATCTCGTGCGCGGTTCTGCGCGCGTTCAGCGAGGAGCGCGGCATCCCCACGCTTGGCGTGTGCCTGGGTCATCAGTCGATCGGCGCGGAGTTCGGCGGCAGAGTCGTGCGGGCCGACCGGCTGATGCACGGGAAGACCTCGGAGATCGCGCACGACGGCCGGGGCGTGTTCGCGGGTCTTCCGAGCCCGTTCACGGCGGTTAGGTACCACTCTCTCATCGTGGAGCGCGGAAGCCTGCCCGAGTGCCTAGAGGTGTCGGCGTGGAGCGACGACTGCGGCGAGGTGATGGCCTTGAGGCACAAGAGCGCGCCCATCGAGGGCGTTCAGTTCCACCCGGAGTCGATCGCTACCGAGCATGGGCGTGAGCTGCTCGCCAACTTCCTGTCGGGCAGGATCGGATGTGGCGCCTGATGAGCTCGGTCGGCGAAGCTGTCAAGATCCTCATAGAGGGCCGCAACCTGGCGGACGCTCAGGCGCGCGCCGCGATGACGGCGCTCATGTCGGGCGAGGCGACACAGGCGGAGATCGGCGCCTTCCTCGCGTGTCTGCGCATGAAGGGCGAGACGGACGAGGAGGTCGCGGCGTTCGTGTCCGTGATGCGCGACAACGCGGTGCGCATCCCCTGCCGGTCTACCGACGTCGTCGACACGTGCGGCACAGGCGGGGACGCGGCTGACACGTTCAACATCTCGACCGCGGCAGCGTTCGTCGCTGCGGGCGCCGGCGTGAGAGTGGCGAAGCACGGCAACCGGGCTGTCTCGAGCCAGTGCGGGAGCGCGGATGTCCTCAAGGCACTCGGAGTGATCGTCGAGGCTCCGGTCGAGACGGTGGCGGACTGCATCGACTCGGTCGGTATCGGCTTCCTGTTCGCGCCGCTGCTCCACCCGGCCATGAAGCACGCGATCGGCCCGCGCAGGGAGCTAGGCGTGCGAACCGTGTTCAACCTGCTGGGGCCGCTGACCAATCCGGCCGGCGCGCGCCGGCAGATCGTGGGCGTGTTCGCGGAGGCTGCCGTGCCGCTTGTGGCGGGCGCACTGGCCCGACTCGGCTGTGAGCGCGCTCTTGTGGTTCACGGCCTCTGCGGGCTCGACGAGGTGTCGACCGTCGGGCCGACCGTCGTCGGTTGGGTCGAGGGCGGCACCTGGCGGCAGGTCACATGGACGCCGGGGACGTTCGGCGTGCCCGAGGCGACGCTCGACCAGCTCGCCGGCGGCGACCCCGAAGAGTCGGCGCGGATGCTCACGGACGCGCTCGAGGGGGCTCCGGGCCCGCGCACCGACGTGGTCCTGGTGAACGCCGCCGGGGCTGTGATCGCCGCCGGACTGGCGGACAGCCCTGAGGAAGCGATGTCAGTCGCGCGGGAGTCTCTCGGCTCGGGCGCCGCGCGGGCCAAGCTCGACGCACTGCGGGAGGCATCGCGAGGCGGTGGCGCAGAGTGATCCTCGACCGCATCATCGAGTCGACCGAGGCCGAGGTCGCGCTCCGCAAGGAGGCGTTGCCGACCCCCGCCTTGCCGACAAGGACAGGTGCGCTGCGCAGGGGCTGGTTCCGCGACGCGCTGAAGGAAGGGCCCGGCATATCCGTCATCGCCGAGGTGAAGCGCGCCTCACCGTCAGCGGGCGTCATCAGGCAGGACTTCCACCCCCGCGCGATCGCGGAGAGCTACTGCCTGGCCGGCGTCGCGGCCATCTCGTGCCTCACCGAGGGGCCGCACTTCCAAGGGTCGCTTGCGCATCTCGCGGAGGTCGCGTCGGTTGCCGACCGCCCGGTCCTTCGCAAGGACTTCATCGTCGATGAGTACCAACTCGACGAGGCCGTGGCTTTTGGCGCGGACGCGGTGCTCTTGATCGTGGCCGCGACACATCGAGACCTGCTGGGCCGGCTCCTGCGAGCGGCTACGGACAGGGGGCTCGACACCCTGGTGGAGGCGCACACGGTTGATGAAGCCAGGGCGGCCATTGACAGCGGCGCCAACGTGCTCGGGGTCAACAACCGAGATCTCCGGACCTTCACCGTCGACCTCGCCACAACGGAGCTCGTCGCGCGCGAGGTCAGCCGCGAGGGCCTGGTGCTTGTGTCGGAGAGCGGGATCAGGTCCCGGGATGACCTGCGGAGACTCGCCGACTGCGGCGTGGACGCGGCTCTTGTCGGCGAGCACTTCATGCGAGCCGACGACGTCCGGGCAGCGGCGGCTCGGTTCGTGGCGGAGGCGCGAGCGCTGTGACCAGGATCAAGGTCTGCGGCATCACGCGTCGCGAGGACGCTCAAGCTGCGGCGGCGCTGGGCGCGGACGCGATCGGCGTCATCTTCGCCGCGGAGAGCCCGCGCTGCGTGACGCCCGAGCAAGCGGCCGAGGCGCTCCGCGACCTTCCGCCGTTCGTCTCGTCGGTCGGGGTCTTCGTCAACGAGGCGGCTGGGAGGGTCGTAAGCGTCGCGCGGCAGTGCGGCCTGACGGCAGTGCAGCTTCACGGCGAAGAGCAGCCGTCGATCGTGGATGAGCTGCCCGGGCTGCGCGTGCTGCGGGCGCTCAGGGTGCGGGATCGCTCGTCGCTTTCGGAAATGCGGGCTTGGCGCGTGGCCGCGTTCGTGCTCGATGCGTACGTGCCCGGGGCGCGCGGGGGCACCGGGCTGCCGGTGTCGGTGGAGCTCGCCCGGGAAGCGGTCGAGTCGGGAGCGCGGGTCGTGCTCGCCGGAGGCCTGACACCTGACAACGTGCGGGACGCTGTAGCGGCTGTGCGGCCCTATGCCGTGGACGTCTCGTCCGGCGTCGAAGAGAAGCCGGGCATCAAAGACCGGCGCAAGATGGAGGACTTCGTAGCGGCGGTGCGGGAGGCCGATGCCGCCGCCGAGGGGAGAACCAGATGACCGCTGCTGTCGACCGGCACGGGCTGTTCGGGTCGTTCGGCGGGCAGTACGTGCCGGAGACCGTCATGTCCGCCCTCGCGGAGCTGGAAGGCGCGTACCGAGAAATGCGGGCGGACGCGGCCTTCCGCGGCGAGCTTGCCAAGCTGCAGAGGGACTACGTCGGGCGCCCCACGCCGCTGTTCCTCGCACCCAGGATGTCGGCCGAGCTCGACTGCCGCGTCTACCTCAAGCGCGAGGATCTGTGTCACACCGGCTCGCATAAGCTGAACAACGCGCTGGGGCAGGTGCTCCTCGCCAGACGGATGGGCAAGACGCGCATCATAGCCGAGACCGGGGCCGGCCAGCACGGGGTGGCGACCGCCACGGCCTGTGCTCTGTGCGACATTCCGTGCGAGGTCTACATGGGCACCGAGGATGTACGGCGGCAGGCGCTCAACGTCTACCGCATGAAGCTCCTGGGCGCCCGGGTCATCGCCGTCGAGTCGGGCTCACGGACACTGAAGGACGCGATCAATGAGGCGTTCCGCGACTGGGTGACCAACGTAGCGTCGACGCACTACGTAATCGGCAGCGTTGTCGGCCCGCACCCCTACCCCACCATCGTGCGCGACCTACAGTCCGTCATCGGCGAGGAGGTCAAGGAGCAGACGCTCGACCGCGAAGGCCGGCTTCCCGATGTCCTGATGGCCTGTGTCGGCGGTGGGTCGAACGCGATGGGCATCTTCCACCCGTTCCTGCCGCACCTTGAGGTCAGGCTGATCGGCGTCGAGGCGGGCGGCCACGGCCTCGCCTCCGGGGCGCACGCGGCGTCCATCGGCGCCGGCACGCCGGGAGTGCTGCACGGCGCGAGGACGTACGTCATGCAGGACGAGCACGGGCTCATCCTCGAGACGCACTCGGTCAGCGCGGGCCTCGACTATCCCGCCGTCGGCCCGGAGCACGCATACCTCTATGAGTCGGGTCGGGCGACGTACGTCGCGGTCGACGACAAGGCCGCACTGGAGGGCTTCCACTACCTTTCGCGAACCGAGGGCATCATCCCGGCACTGGAGTCGGCCCACGCGATCGCGCAGGCACTGCAGCTCTGCCCGGGCCTGGCGCCGGAGTCGATCGTGGTCATTAACCTGTCGGGACGCGGGGACAAGGACGTGGTCGAGGTGGCTCGGCTCTCCGGGAGCGATCTGATCGCAGAAGGGGGTGTCGGCGATGGCACGGACTAGGATCGGGGCCGTGTTCAGCAAGCTGCGCGAGCGCGGCGAGGGAGCGCTTGTCACCTACCTCGCGACGGGCGACCCGTCGCTCGACGAGACGATTGAGCTCGTGCGCGCGCTTGAGAACGCTGGCGCGGACATCATGGAGCTCGGGATGCCCTTCTCCGACCCTGTCGCCGACGGGCCGACGATCCAGGCGGCCTGCCAGCGCGCGCTCGCCGGGGGCGCCACCCCGGACGCGGTGTTCAGGACGATCTCTCGTATCCGCGCCCACAGCGAGATTCCCATCGTCATCATGACATACGTGAACCTGGTTCACCGGCCCGGCTACCGAGCGTTCGCCGCACGCGCGGCGGAGGCCGGGGCGGACGCCGTGCTGGTCACCGATCTGCCGGTGGACGCCGCGGACGAGTGGATCTGCGAGTGCGAGGCCGAGGACCTGGACACGGTCTTCCTCGTGGCGCCGACAAGCCGCCCGGAGACACTTCGGCTGGCCGGCAGCAAGGCGAGCGGGTTCGTGTACTGTGTGTCGCGCGCCGGGACGACCGGCGCGCGCGACAGCTTGCCGGAGGGTCTTCCGGAGTTCCTGGCCCAAGCACGCGCGGCGACGGCGCGGCCGCTGTGTGTCGGCTTCGGCATCTCGAGCGACCGGCAGGTCACGGAGCTGCTGCGGCACGCGGACGGGGTAGTGGTCGGCAGCGCCCTGGTGGACGTGGTCGCGAACGCGCCACCAGGCCGCCGCGTCCAGGCCGCGAGCGACTTCTGCCGGACCTTGAAGCAAGCGACGAAGAGGAATGCGTGAACAGGTTCTGCTAGCCATCGCGCTTCACCGCCGCGACCTTGGCGAGGCCGATCGACTTGCGAGCGTTCTGACCAGGGACGAGGGCAAGCTCGTCGTCACTGCGCGCGGCAGCCGGAAGCCCACCAGCAAACTCGCGCCGCTCATCGAGCCCTTCGTGCTGGCCGAGTGTCGTGTCATCTGGGGTCGCGGGGAGCTGCAGATACTCGCGGGCGGCGAGGTGGTTGAGCCCTTCCGCGCCATGCGCGAGGACCTGGAGGCGTTCGCGACCGGGAGCCTGCTGTGCGAGGTCGCGGACCATTCGCTGGAACCGGGCGGAGCGGCGCCGCGGCTCTTTGATCTCCTTCTGGACTGCTTGCGGCACGCCAACTCCGGCGGATGCCTGGCGGTCATCGAGTCCTACTTCCTGCTCCACGCCAGCCGCCTGCTGGGGTACGGATTCGCGTCATCGGCGTGCGCCGGGTGTGGCGAGGAGACCGACGGCGGCGCGGCCTTCGTCAGCCCGGCGGCCGGAGGTGTGGTGTGTGACTCGTGCCGCCCGCCGGAGGGCTCGCCTCGATTGTCGGCGGAGGCGATGGGCCAACTCAGGAGTATGCGGGGAGCGCGACTGACGACGACGATGGAGGCCGCGCCGGGACGCGCGGCGATCGAAGCAGTGAGGGATGCGCTGCGCGAGCATGTGCGGTACCATCTCGACAGTGAGCTGCGATCCCTCGTCGTGCTCCGCTCGATGAGCGCGGGCTTGGGAGGCAGCGGATAGGGGCGCCGCCGGTGTCGAACGAGGAGATCGCCCGAGTGCTGGAGGAGATGGCCGACATCCTCGAGATCAAGGGCGACGAGTTCTACCGCATCAGGTCGTACCGCAGGGCCGCCGAGTCGATCAGCCACGCGCCCTTCGCCATCACGACGGACACCGGCGAGGACCAGCTTCGCGGAATCCCGGGGATCGGCGAGGCGATGGCACGCAAGACGCTCGAGATCGCGGGCACGGGGACCTGCGCGTTTCGCGAGGAGCTGCTGACCGACTTTCCCGCCGGTCTGCTCGAGGTGCTGCGGGTCCGTGGGGTGGGCCCGAAGAGAGCGGCCCTCTTCTACCGCGAGGCCCACGTCAATGATCTCATCACACTCGAGCAGGCCGCGCGCTCCGGCCGCCTGGCGGAGCTCAAGGGGATGGGCAAGAAGAGCGAGGCGGCCGTCATCGAGGCCATTGACATGCTCCGCCGCGTATCGGGCCGGACTGATCTGGCGACCGCCCGGGAGATCGCGTCCGAGCTCGCCACCACGCTGGGTGGTGGGGAGAAGGTGCTGCCTGCCGGCAGTCTCCGGCGTGGCCGGGAGACGGTCGGTGACCTCGATCTGCTGACCACAACTGACAACGCGGAGGCCCAGCGGCTCCTCGCCGAGCACCCCTCCGTCGACAAGGTACTGCTGTCCGGGGACACGAAGACTTCGGTGTTGCTGCGCAGCGGGATGCAGGTCGACCTACGGGTCGTGCCGCACGAGAGTCTCGGCGCCGCGCTGCAGTACTTCACGGGCAGCCAGCAGCACAATGTGAGGCTGCGCGAGATCGCGCAGGCGAGGGGCCTTCGCCTCAACGAGTACGGGCTGTACGACGAGCGAGACGCGGACCGGCGCGTCGCGGGGGAGTCGGAGGAAGGGATCTACGAGGCGCTCGGGCTGCCGTGGATACCGCCCGAGCTTCGCGAGGACGCCGGCGAGATCGCGGCAGCGCGTGAGGGGCGACTGCCGAAGCTGGTGACGCTGCGAGACATCCGCGGGGACCTACACGACCACTCGACCTGGACCGACGGCGCTAACACCATCGCCGAGATGGCCGCGGGAGCCGGGGCGGCCGGCTGGGATTACATCGCGATCACCGATCACTCAAAGGCGCTCGGTGTAGCGGGCGGCCTTAACGAGCAGCAGGTCCTGGCTCAGCTCGGCGAGGTGCGGGCCGCGAATGAGCAAGGCGCGGGAGCCCGCGTGCTGTCGGGGATCGAGGTGGATGTCCTGGCCGGTGGCGCCCTGGATCTTCCCGAGGAGGTGCTTGCCCAGCTCGATTTCGTGGTCGCCTCGGTGCACTCGGCGCATGGTCAGTCCGAGTCGGTGATGACAGCGCGAATCGCGGGCGCGGCCCTGTCGCCGCACGTGGACGCCATCGCCCACCTTACCGGACGCGTTCTGGGTCGGCGGGACGAGATCAGCTTCGACTTCGAGGCGATCCTCGGCGCGTGCCTGGCGGGTCACACGGCCCTTGAGATCAACTGCTCGCCCGACCGCCTCGACCTGCCCGACATCCGGGCTCGAATGGCCGCCGAGCGCGGGGTCATGCTCACCCTGGGGACCGACTCACACGCCGTGCATCATCTTCCGAACATCACGTTCGGCATCACGGTCGCGCGACGCGCCTGGCTTGAGCCGCGTCACCTGCTGAACACTCGCTCGGCCGATGAGGTGCTTGCCTGGGTGGGGGCCGGGTGATACTTTCGGCATCGTTCTATGCCAGGCCCGCGGACCGGGTGGCGCGCGATCTGCTCGGCTGCGTGCTCGTGTGCCGGCGCGGCGGCGCTCGGTGCTCGGGGCGGATCGTCGAGGCGGAAGGCTACCTGTCTGACGGCGACCCCGCGTGCCATGCGTGCCGCGGACGCACGGAGCGCAACGCGCCGATGTTCGGTCCGCCGGGTACCGCGTACGTGTACTTCACCTACGGGATGCACTGGCTTCTCAACGCGGTCTGCAACGCCGAGGGGGTAGCCGAGGCGGTTCTCATACGCGCCCTCGAGCCGGTGGATGGCATCGAGACGATGAGGAGACGCCGCCCGAACGTGAGCGACGTGGACCTCTGCCGCGGCCCCGCCCGGCTTGTCCGGGCACTCGGCATCGAGAGCCCGGACAACCGCCGTGACCTTACCGCGCGGCGAGTCTTGTGGATCGAGCAAGGGGGGCCTCTCGGGGATGACGACGTGATAGCGGCCCCACGCGTGGGCGTGGGGGATGATGCGCGGCGTCTGCGCTTCTGTGTGCGACGTAGCCGCTACGTATCGCGTCCGGCACCTCGCGGGTGATGCGAGGTTTGAAAGGTAGGCCGTCTGGGCAGGAATTAGCTGGTTGACGAGGAAGTAGGCCTCTGCTAGGATCATCATGCTGCGCGTATGAGTGTTCTCGCTTGTTTGCCCCCCGTAGACGCCCAATCCAGCGGAATCGTGCTATCGGGCAGAGCGTGGGCAGGCGGTAGTGGTTCGTCAGGTTCCCTCCGATGCACGGGGAGCGCGTGGTGTCCCTCTCCTTGTCGAGCGATCCCACAAGAGAGACCGTGTATGTGCTGGACTTCGGGGCTCAGTACAGCAGGCTGATCGCTCGGCGCGTGCGTGAGCTAGGGGTCTATTGCGAGATACTGCCCTTCGACGCCGCCGAGTCGCGCGTGCTGGATGCGCGGCCCAAGGCGCTGATCTTCTCGGGTGGCCCCGCAAGTGTCTACGAAGAGGAGGCGCCCGCCTGTGCGCGCAGCCTGCTCGATAGCGGGCTTCCGGTGCTCGGGATCTGCTACGGGCACCAGTTGATGGCTCACCTCTTGGGCGGCATTGTGTCGCCCGGTACCACGAAGGAGTATGGGCTGGCGCAGCTTGAGGTGCCGAGCGAGGACACGCTGTTCAGGGGCCTTGACCTTGCGCAGCCGTTGCCCTGCTGGATGAGCCACGGAGACCACGTGTCGGCCGTGCCGGAAGGGTTCGCCGTGCTTGCCAGGACTGACACGACGCCGATCGCCGCGATGGGTGACCCGAAGCGCCGGTTGTTCGGCGTGCAGTTCCATCCGGAGGTCACACACACGCCGTTCGGACCCCGCGTGTTGCGGAACTTCCTGTTCGACGTGGCGCTGTGTGCCGGCGACTGGTCGATGGCCGGCATCGTCGACGAGAAGGTCGATGCGATCAGGCGGCAGGTCGGAGAAGGGCGAGTCGTGTGCGCGGTCAGCGGCGGCGTGGACTCGACCGTCACTGCGGCGCTTGTCAACCGAGCGGTGGGCGACCGTCTCACCTGCATCCTCGTGGACCACGGCCTGCTGCGCAAGGGCGAGCGGGACCAGGTAGTGTCCGTATTCCGGGACGAGCTTGGGATCGCCCTCGACACCGTGGACGCGTCCGAGCGCTTCCTGGCAGCGTTGGCAGGAGTCGACGACCCCGAGGAGAAGCGCAGGATCATCGGGCGTGAGTTCATCCGGGTCTTCGAGGAAGAGGCGCGGAACCTAGGCGGCGCGGCATTTCTCGCACAGGGAACACTGTATCCGGACGTCATAGAGTCCGGTGGCAAGATCGCCGCGACCATCAAGACCCACCACAATGTGGGCGGGCTCCCCGAGAGGATGGAGCTTGAGCTCATCGAGCCCCTGCGTGACCTCTTCAAGGACGAGGTGCGGAAGCTCGGACGCGAGTTGGGCGTGCCGGGCTCGATGGTTGAGAGGCACCCCTTCCCGGGACCGGGGCTCGCGGTGCGTGTTCTCGGCCCGGTGACGCGCGAGGACCTTGACACGTTGCGCGAGGCCGACGCGATCGCTCTCGACGAGATCCGCGCGGCCGGTTGGTACAGCCGCATCTCACAGGCATTCATGGTGCTTGCCCCGATCCGTAGCGTGGGCGTCGTGGGGGACTACCGCGTCTACGGAAGGACAGCGATCCTGCGTTGCGTGAGAACTGACGACTTCATGACCGCGGACTGGGTACGCCTGCCCGCGGAGCTGCTGCAGTCGATCGCAACGCGGGTAGTGAACGAGGTGCCGGGGGTCAACAGGGTGGTCTATGACATCACCCAGAAGCCGCCTGCAACGATTGAATGGGAGTAGATCGAGTGGAGAACTCAAGGCAAAGTGCTCAGCGTCGCCGCCGGCCGTTGAGGCCGCGTCAGCACCAGAGCAGAGGGCAGGGACACAGAGAGGGCGACGGCTCGCGGGATCCCGGGGCACGCGTCTCGCACGAGCACCAGGCGCTGCCCGCCGGGCATGACATGGGCACCCTCGAAGCCATGACGATGGACCAGCTTGGCGAGATCGCGAAGGGCCTTGAGCTTGACGGCCTGAGCAAGCTGAAGAAGAAGGAACTGGTCCAGCGCATCATGGAGGAGCAGGCCCGGTCACACGGCTTGCTGTACCGCGAGGGGTTCCTCGAGGTACTTCCCGACGGTTTCGGGTTCCTGCGGCTCAACCACTACCTGCCGAGCCCGGACGACGTCTACGTCGCTCAGTCGCAGATCAAGCGGTTCGGCCTTCGCACGGGCGACCTGGTCGCCGGACAAGTGCGCCCGCCCAAGGACAGCGCCGGGGAGCGGTACTACTCGCTCTTCCGCATCGAGCAGCTCAACTCGGAGTCGCCGGAGACGGGTAGGTCGCGGCGTGAGTTCGAGCAGCTCACGCCGATCTTCCCCGATGAGCGTCTGCACCTGGAGACGACCCGCACCCGGATCGCCACGCGCGTGATCGACCTCTGCGCGCCGATCGGCAAGGGCCAGCGCGGCCTCATCGTGTCTCCTCCGAAGGCGGGGAAGACGACCCTGCTAAAGGAGATCGGCAACGCGATCACCACGAACCACCCCGAGTGTGTGCTCCTCGTGCTGCTGGTGGACGAGCGCCCCGAGGAAGTCACGGACATCGAGCGCTCGGTGGACGGCGACGTTGTCGCGTCGACCTTCGACGAGCTGCCTGAGAACCACATGAAGGCCGCCGACATGACTCTTGAGCGCGCGAAGCGCCTCGTGGAGCACGGCAAGGACGTGGTGATCCTGCTTGACTCGATCACCCGTTTCGCACGGGCGTCCAACCTGACGTGCACCCCGAGCGGCCGGTCGCTGTCAGGCGGTCTTGACCCGAGCGCTCTGCACCGTCCGAAGCGCTTCCTCGGCGCTGCGCGGAACATCGAGCACGGCGGCAGCCTCACGATCCTCGGCACCTCCCTGGTCGACACAGGCAGCCGAATGGACGACATGATCTTCGAGGAGTTCAAGGCGACGGGCAACATGGAGCTCGTGCTCGACCGCTCGCTGTCCGAGAAGAAGATCTTCCCCGCCATCGACGTGCGTCGGTCAGGCACGCGGCACGACGAGCTCCTGTTCACGAGGGATGAGATGCGGCAGGTCGCCCTGCTCCTGCGGGCGCTTCACGCGCTCGAGAACGAGGAGGCCACGCGCACGCTCATAGACGGCCTCAAGCAGACCGAGAGCAACGGCGAGTTCCTAGCAATGTGCCAGAAGCGGTTCCGCGGCTCGGGCTCGGTTGATCTGTAGGAGGTTTGACCGTCGGGGGGCTGCGTGCCGCCCCACCCCCCGGCCCCTCTCCCCGGGGAGAGGCGTGCCTGGCCCTGAGCCCTGAGCTTGCCGGATGGCGAAGGGGAAGGCGAGGTGAGGTCTCTCTACCCCCATGGGTCCTTGCCCGCTCGCCTACCGGCCGCCCGCTTCGGCGCTCAGGTAACACAGCCTGTAGACCGACGCCTCCGCGCGCCCCACACCGTCGTCGATGAATAGCACATGATAGACGCCGGGCTTGTCGAAGCGCTGGGTCAGCCAGACCGCACGCGTTTCCGGAGATGGGTAGACAGGTGTTCTGGCAAGCACCCCTCCGGTCTCCGGATCGCGGATCTCCAGCGATCCGAGCCCGATCGGGTAGCGCAGCAGTAGGGTGACTCTGACATCCTCGCCCACCTCGGCCGAGGTGATCTGGAGGGGGTAGTAGACTCCGCTGGTGCGCCTGTCGAAGCCCGCGTACGCCCAGTGCACCACGTTCTTGTCGGGGTCGTCCGAGGCTTGTGGGAGGTTGTCGTCGCGACCCTCCGCCGGCGCCGAGCCCCACACCTTCGTGGCGGCGAAGGCCCGCGCCTTGGTCTCATCGACCAGCCGCCGCGCGAACCACTCAGCCCGTGTGAGAGGCTGCCCTGTCTCAGGGATCAACGTGAACGCCGTCGAGATCCGGCCGTGGAAGTACCGCGCGCCGCCGACGCGAACAGTGATCGAGTACGAACCCCCGCCCTGCGAGTCGAAGGAGAATGACCAGAGGTCGCTACCCTCCGTGGGCACGTAATGGGCCTGCGTCAGCGGCGTTCCACGGTCCTCGTACTTGACGATCGCGCGGGCCTCGACCGGCTCCCAGCCGGGCCGCTGGACACACGCGATCTCGAACGTAGCCGCAAGTTTCGTGCCGCTGGGAACGTCGTTGGGCAGCTCGGCCTTGAACTCCACCTCCACCCGCTGGCTTTGAGGCGTACCCGTGAAGCCCAACACGTTGTTCTCGACATTGGCGGGGTTGATGGCCGTCGGGTCCTCGGCCTCTCGGCAGCCGGTCCAGGATACCGCTCGACCAAGGTACCGGAGGTCGTACGGGGCCTCCTGCGCCGGGGCGATGCTGGACAGGAACAGCAACACGACGGCCGGCGGCAGGAACGATCTTGCCGTAGCTCGGGTCAACAGAGGATGCTCCCTCACAGTCCGGTCAGCGCGTACGAGCGGGATACCACGTCGCGGCCATCACGCCTTCGCGGATGAGCTTGGCGTCGTCGGGCACTCCCACTGGGTTGAGGAGGTACAGGTCGGCGGACGACTGGCTCCTTGACAGCATCAGCATCACGGCCTTGGCGTCCGGCGCCCAGTCGATGACGCCTCCCTGGAACCCGTTGGAGATCAGCCGACCCTTGCCGGCCGCCACGTCAACGGACCAGGCACCGATCGCGTTCCTCTCCACCGGCGCCAGAACGAGCACGCGTGCCGAGTCAGGGGACCAGGAGACGTCGCGCACGATCAGGGAGTTCGCCACCAGGTCGCTCCTCAGAGTCAGGGCATCGAAGCACCAGAGGTTGTCCTGGCTGATGAAGCTGATCTTCGATGAGTCCGGGCTCCAGTTGAACAGCGCCACGCCGGTGCTGTAGCGCACGAGGATCGGTACGCGCAGATTGCCCTCGAAGGCCCCGACGCGGATCGTCGGCACCTGTCCGCCGGGCGCCTCGACAAGGTCGGTCACGGCGTAACGGGAGCCGTCGGGGGCCCACATGAGCTGGGCCGCGTTGGCGATGCCTGTCACAAGCCACGGGTCTCCGCCCGCCAGGTCGGCCATGTACACAAGCGTGCGGTCGTACGTCACCGACGGCTCGCCCTCGGCCCCCGGCGTGGCCCCGTGCGCGACGACGGTGTACGCGAGCATCTCGTGCCCCGGTCGCCAACTGAAACCGCGGACCGCGTGCGACGCGTCGGAGACGCGCTTGAGCGACCTCCCCTCAGCCGAGACGACGTATAGGTTCAGGATCTTGTCGGCGGTCTGGGCCATGAGCGCAAGCTTGCTACCCACCAGGCTCCACTGGTGGAACGCGACCTTGAGATCGCCGCTCGCCCGCCAGGCACCGCCCCCGTCGGTGTCCGCGATGGCGACCTGGTTCGGGTTCGCCTCGTCGGACACGGCAAACGCGACGCACTTCCCGTTCGCGGAGCAGACGACCGGAGCCGCGGCGGCCTTGATCTCGCCGTTCACCCGAGCGGCCGGGGTGCCGGGCTCAAGCGCGTGGACCCAGACGTTGAACGAGCCCTGCATGGGCTCGGGCGCCCTGTCGCCCTCGGGGGCCCGGGTCGGAACGCCCTCCAGGTAGACCAGCTTGTCGGAGGAGTCGGCCCAGAAGTGAGCCGCTGCGTTTTGCGTCTTGTCGCTGATGGCGAACGCGGTCTCGTTCAGGCAGTCCATCGCCCACAATCGCGTGCGATCCGGGTTGTCCTTGTCGGGCTGCACGAAGGCGAAGTAGCGGCCGTTGGGCGACCAGTCCACCTCGCGTGGGTTGTCCAGCTCGATGAGCTTCTTGGGCGGCGCTCCGCTCTCGTCCGAGGACCAGAGCGTGAGTAGCACCCGATCCGGTGTGCCGGTCATCTCGTCGCCTGGCGTGAGCTGGGTGGTCGCGAAGAAGAGCTTGGCGGGCTGCTGTGCGTGGCTGACGCCGGCGACAAACACACTGACCGCGAGCACGGCCGTGACTCGCTGAAGCATGAACGCATCTTCCTTCGTTGGGGAACCGCCGGGTGGTCTGCCGCTTCCGACGACTGCCCTCATGCGACGCTCGCACCAGCGTTTTGACGCCTAGCCGGGCCGCCCGGTTGCCTTAGGCGGAGCAGCGGCTGAACCGGCGGGCTGCGACATCACCCGGGATTGTGTACGCCCGGCAAGAAGGAATACCTTCTACGACCGCGCACGTCAACGGGGGCGAGGAGGGAGCAGCGCGCTTGAGTCTGGTCTTGTTCCTGGCCCAGGCGGCCGGTATCTCGCTTACAGGCGTGCTTGCCCCCGGGCCGATCACCGCCGTGTGCGCGGCGAAGGGCAGTCGTTCGCCACATGCCGGGGGCCTCGTCACAATCGGGCACGTGATCGCCGAGGCCGCGATGATGGCGGCGGTCTTCCTGCTGGCCGACCGACTGCGCAACGAGGTAGAGGTTCGCTCGGGGGTGTACCTGGCTGGCGCGGCCGTGCTGCTGCTCATGGGTGCAGCAATGCTGGTAAGCGCTATGCGCACGGCCGGTCGGCGAGGCCCTCCGGCCGAGGATGGGGCCCCCGCCGAGCCCACGGACAGCAGGCTGGCAAGGGCGGCGGAGTCGCCGCTGGTTCTGGGCCTTGTGTTGTCGGCGGGAAGCCCGTACGTGATAGTCTGGTGGCTCACGGTGGGCGCCGGCCTCATCATGGGGTCGCTGGAGTTCGGCCTCATCGGCTTCGTGCTGTTCGCGATCGTACATTGGAGCTGCGATCTCGGCTGGAACTGGCTCGTGTCGGCGGCGTCCTACAGAGGGGGCAGGCTGCTCGGGGGGCGGGCGCAGCTCGCGATCGAGGGCGTCTGCGGTGTATTCCTCCTGTTCATGGCAGCGCGCTTCGCGCTTGATGGAGTGATGAGAACTTGATGACCGCTTTGCTGTTCGCGATCGCCTTGGTGAGCCAGGGCACGGATGCGCCCGCCGACCAGCCCGACGACACGGCGCTCCTCGCCCTGGTGCCGGCATCGGGCGCATTCGAGGGCCTGGAGCGCGAGGCCGACCCGAAGGTCTACTCGCACGACGCGCTCCCGGACTACATCGACGGCGACGCGGAGACCTACTACACCTACGGCGTAGGGAGCACCGTCGCGACCGGCTACAAGGACGGCGCTGGCGGCAGACTCGAGCTCGACATCTTCGACATGAAGACCCCGCTGTCGGCGTTCGGCGTCTACGCTCACCGTAGGCCCGATGACCCGAAGCTCGAGGAGATCGGCACCCAGGCCTACGCCGCCGGTCGGCAGATCGTGTGCCTGGCGGGGAGCTACTACGTCGTGGTGCGCTCGGTCTCGCGCAAGCCCGAGGGACTGGACCTTGCCCGCAAGCTGGCGGTCCTGGTCGCGGACGCGGCACCGAAGCCCCACGAGCTGCCGGCGGATCTGCAGTACTACCCCGAGGACGGCAAGGTGGCCGACACCGAGGCCTGGCACCCGTCGGCCTTCCTCGGGCTGCCGGGCATGCCGCCACTGTTCGACTGCGGATACCGACTGCCGGACAGCCAGGACGATGAGACGTACCGCCTGGCGTTTTGGGTCCTGGACGATGACGAGGCCGGCGAGAAGCGCTACGCCGAGATGTGCGACAGCCTGCGTGAGAAGGCTGTGTCCGATCCGTCGACCGAGACCATCGAGCTGGCGGGGACGTCGTTTTCGCTGCTCGTCGTGGAGCTCAAGTACCGCGGCCTGGTGTCGGCGGCCCGCTCTGGCCGAGTCATTCTGGCGGCTGTGGGCGCCCCGCGCGAGGAGGCCCTGGCCGCCCTCGGGCGCCTCGCGCAACGGATGGCGGACAAGGGGGTCGAGTTCGCCGGGCACGGCGATGCGGCCTCCGGCCCTACGGACGGCTAACCTCCCTCGCCCCTTGCTAAGGGGAGGGGGCCGGGGGACAGGCGGTAACGTAGGCCCCAAGGAGAGCGCCAAGGAGGGGCCCCAGCGTTGCCGCAGACTGGGGGCCCGCGGCGAGGGGCGCCGCCACTCCCGGGGCTCATCGGCAGGGATGCCGGTGGCACGCACCCTGACCGGCAGGCCCGGGCGGCACATCCTTGGAATCCTGCTTCATCTCGCCTCGGGAGGCGATCCACATGCGGCCCGCTCTACTCCTCGCCTTGACGCTCAGTGGCATCACATGTGCCGGCTCATTCGCACAGCAGAACCCCATCACGAACGGGGGTTTTGAGGAGGTCGGGCCTGACGGCTCGCCCGTCGACTGGCAGATCCTCGGCAGCGGCGAGGTGGACACCGCCGACAAGCACTCCGGCGAGCGCGCCCTGCACCTATGGAATGAGTCCGACAAGCCGGCCGAGGTCGGTCTGAACCGAGCATGGGGCCCGCCCGGCGAGCGGCTCGGAATGCTGGAGCAGCGCAAGGGCGGCGTCCGCTTTTGGTACAAGGCGGTCACCGCCGACCCGCCGGACGGCATCAAGATGTGCGTCATCCCGATGAACGATCATCCTCAGGAGGTCGGCGGCGGCCGCGTGCAATGGGCGATCCCGCCCGGGCACGTGGGCGACGGTCAGTGGCACCAGGGCGCGTTCGCGTACGACTTCGAGAAGAACGACAACGTCAAATGGGTCCACGTCGGCGTGCGGCTCTACGCGGGCCACGCGGACCTGTGGCTCGACGACATCGAGTGGGTGCCCGAGATCGGCCCTAGCCTGCAGGCCGACGGGTTCAGCCTAACGGAGACGCCGGGGCGCGAAGGCAGCGAGTGCACCGCGCATCTGACCGTCCGCAACGCGGGCGATCGCCCGCTGCCCGCGGGCGAGGCCGTTCTGACCGTCCCCGATAGCCTTGCCGTGGCCAAGACGGCCCTCGCGTTCCCGGAGCTCCCGCCTGGCGAGTCGGCCAAGGTCGTCTGGACCGTGACAGGAAGGCGCGATCGGCCCGGCGTGACGGTCGCCGCGAGCGTCAGCGCCGGCGACCAGACGTTCAGCACCCGCCTCGTGCTGAAGCCGAACGTCACCGGCGTGCGCCTCGGATGCGGGCTCATGTTCCTGCGGTTAGGGCAGGCGACCACGGTCCGCCTGCTGGCGCGGAACGATGGCACGGCGTTCGCTGTCCCGACCACTGCGTCGCTGACGTGCGATGAGTGCCTGTCCGAAGTCGAGCGGCAGGCCCCGCAGCCCGTCGCTCCGGGCGCCGAGGGGGTTGTGGCGACCTGGTCGGTGCGCGCTGAACGCCCGGCAAGCATCGCGCGGATCGCCGCGAAGACGGACCTGGTCGACGGCGAGGCGGCCACCAGCCTCGTGGTGCCGGAGCGGACGCCCGCCGATGTACAGACCACTGGCACCGGCTATGCGCGCGAGCGCGACGGTCAGCTCGTCATCGGAACGGACAAGACGCGGCTCATCCTCGCCCGACAGACGGACGGGTACGGCGTCGGCGCCCTTCAGTCCAACGCTGGGCGCTGGCGCACCGTGGCGCTGCTTCCTCGGCTGGGGCTACTCGCGGCCGGCAATGACGAAGTGCCCCTCTGCGCGGACACGATTGAGCCGCTCATCGTTGTGGACGGGTACGGTGTCCGGCTCCATGGCACTGCCGAGGCGGACGGTGTGCGGTGGATACTCCTGTGGGACCTGGAGGTGCGCAACGAGGCCGACACGATCCAGTACCGGATGTCGGCAAGGCCCGACCGAGAGACTGAGATCCGCGCGCTCGAGGGTCCGATGCTCTACGCCGGCGAGGGCGGCGGCCCGGAGCGCGATGACGCGATCCTGCCCGGCCTGGAGTGGCTCGTCCGCGGCGAGAAGTCGTCGAACGCTCTTGACATCCAGCCCGACCATCCAGACTGCGTGCGCAACGTGCCGCACCCTTACAAGGTGACAGTGCCTGCCGTCGGGATGCGGTTCGGCGACACGACCGTGGGGCTGCTGTGGGACAGGCCGACCGAGCAGCCGTCCTACCAGATGGCAGGCCCGGCGACGGTGGTGTTCTCCTCGCCAGACGCGCTGCAGGGCCACAGCAACCACCTCTTGGGCCTGATGCTGCCCGCAGTGGGCCCGCACATGGCGGAGAACACGACGCGCGCCCAGGAGCCGCTGCGGGTCACTGCCGGGGAGACCTTGTCCATCTGGGCCGACCTGCTGGCTGCGCCGGGTGCGGCAGACAGCCTCGTGGCGCTGGACCGATGGTACGAGAGGAACCGGTACCCCGAGCCCCTCCCCTACCCCCGGGGCTCGGCTCGTGCTGAGACGGAGTTCAGCCTGCGCGGGTACTTCAGGGACCGGGCGCTCTGGAACCCCGAGTGGCAGCAGTGGTACAGCGACCTGATCGTGGGCTTCAGCCCCACGAAGGGCCCCGCGACGGAGCTCCTCGTCGGGTCACTGATCCTCGGCGCGGGCCCCATCGCCGACGAGGCGTCGGCGATGGCGGCCGAGGTGCTCGGCGGCGACGAGCAGACGCGCGATCTGCAGCTGCAGCGCAGGGCCGATCCCGGCGGGCTCGTAGCGCTGCGCACTCAGGTGCGGGGCACGATCGCGGCCCAGAACCCGGACGGCTCGTGGGGCTTCGACGGCCCTCGCGCCGGTGAGTGGGAAGGCGATCAGCCGGATTACGGCTACCTAGGGAAGAAGGGCGCCGTCGAGGTGGGGATCATCGCGCCGTACGCGATCGCGATTCTCCAGTGCGCGCTGCTCACCGGGGACGGGGAAGCCAGGGAGGCCGGCCTGCGGGCACTCGGCGCGATGCGGCGCTTCCGGGTCCCGCGCGCGGCACAGGTCTGGGAGGTGCCGGTCCACACCCCCGACATCTATGCGTCGTCGGTTTCGGTCGACGCGTTCCTCCTCGGCTACAAGCTCACCGGCGACGAGTCCTACCTCCGCGATGCCGCCTACTGGGCGCGCGCCGGGCTGCCGTTCGTCTACGTCTGGAGCCCGCCCGACAAACCGCAGATGCAGGGCGCGAGCATCCCCGTGTTCGGTGCGACGGGCTACGGGCTGAGCTGGTTCGGAGTCGCCGTCCAGTGGAACGGCCTGGCGTATGCAAGGTCGCTGCTTGGCCTCTCGGAGTACGATGACTCGTTCCCCTGGAGGCGCGTCGCGGAGAACGTGCTGCGCAGCGCGATGTATCAGCAGGCCACGGACGGCGACCGTCTCGCTCAGTGGCCGGACGCGATGAACTTCATCGAGGCCCGCAAGGGCCCCGCCGGAAACACCCCCCCGTGCTTCCAGCCTTCCACGGTGCTCACAATGGACTGGGAGCTTCAGGAGTGGTGGCTCACGTCGCCCGAGGTCGAGCCCGTCCGCCGCGGCGACGAGCAGATCGCGCTGCGGGCCTGCGCTCGGTTCACTGACGCGGCGTGGGGAGAGGACGGGCTGTCGTTCACGGTCGAGTTCCCCGAGTACCAGTCGGGGGCGGTGGAGGTCGTGGGGGTCAGCGCACCGGGCTCGGTGTCGCTCGACGGGGCGCCTCTGCCGGAGGCGGCCGATTGCTGGAGGACGGATGCGCCCTCGTGGCATCACCACGGCGACGCATCGGACCTCGAGATTCGCATTACCGAACCCGGACGGCACACGGTGACGGTTACGGGCGTCTCGCGTGCCGAGGTGGGCCACGAGCTCCGCGAGATCGACTTCGCGTTTGACGCGGGCTCGGAAGGGTGGCTCCCGGCGCACGACATCGGGCCATTCACCGTAGAGGACGGAGCCCTGGTGTCCGATCTGCCGGTGGGCGACCCCTACATGACGCGAGGCGGGCTCGCGGTCGACGGCAAGCCGGGTGACGTGCTGGTGGTGACGATGGCGTCCACCGCGGACAAGGCCTTCGGCATCTTCTGGGGCACGGCATCGGAGCCCGGCCTCTCGCCGGCGCGTGAGATCCAAGTGGAGCAGCCGGCCGACGGCGAGATGCACGAGATCCGCATCCCCGTGGGCGATCGGCCGGACTGGGCGGGTCAGACGATCGTCGCGCTGCGCTTCGATCCGTCGGGAGGCGGCAAGGCCGGCAAGATGAGGCTCGACAGCGTCCACCTCGAGCGGGTGCGGTAGGGCACAGGCGGTAACCTAGGGGGCCGTGATGAGTCTGTGCGGCCTTGCCCTCGGCCCCTCTCCCTAGGGAGAGGGGTGCCCGACCCTGAGCTTGGCGAAGGGGAGGACGGGGTGAGGGCGGCTCGACCAGCCGCCTGGGCGAGCCGGGCCCGCCTATGTTGCCCCCTATCGTGCGGCAGGGGGGCTCTGACGGCGCTCTCGGCGGCCTGCAAGCCGTGATGCAACGCTAGACCCCGGCCGTCGGTTGTGACATACTATCCGCTTGGGGCGAGGCTGGACTGTCTGGTTCCCGCCTAGATGACCGCCCACCAGAGGTGTGCCACGCGGCGGGCGTCCACGGGTTAGGCGGGCCCGCCGCGTGTGCCGGCTGCTGTGCTGCTAACGAGTAGAGGACGTGCAAGGGCGTGTTCGGGTTTACAGCTTCTTCCGCTACTGTGCATGGCGAGCTTGCGGTGCGCGCGAGGATCACAAGGCATAAAGCTCTCAGGCGCGGCGGCCGCGACGACGCGGGCTGCGCGGCCGTAGTGACCGACATCACGTGCAGCGAGGCCGTGGCTCTCGTCGGCGAGTCCTACGCCGCCAACGCCCTTGTCCGCCTGGAGCTCGTGAGGCCCAACGGCGACGCAGGGCGTCGCATGACGCTAGTCGGCCGGGTCCTGGAGTGCCAGCGCCTTCGTCGCGGCACGGTGCTGCCGAACGGCAACGGGTCGAGTGGCTTCAGGCCGCACGCCCAGGTGCGTATTGCCGTGCTATCGGCCGACAGCGCGCTGGCCGACTGGCTGGCCGAGATGACCGGGCAGCGGTGCTCGCCCGCGATCCCCCCGATCGCCGATGACGTGTTCGCCGCGCCCCTCGGCGCGCTGTAGCGGGGAAGCCCGCGAGGGGCGCAGCAACCGGCGTGAACATGCTATGCCGGCTGATCGACGATCTGCCGCGCGATCATGTCCCCTATCTCGTCCGTGTGCAGGCCGCTCTGCGCGGACAGGTCCGGGATGCGTCCGGCGCCGAGCACCGTCATAATGGCCGTCTCTATCGCCTGTCCTGCCTTCTTCCTGGTGGCGGCCTCGTCAGACGTCTCCTCCGCACTGCTCATGTAGTCCAGCATCATGCCTGCCGCGCTGATGGCCGCCAGTGGGTTAATGACGTTCTTGCCGGTGTACTTAGGGGCCGACCCGTGGATGGGCTCGAACATCGAGACTCCGGTGGGGTTGATGTTGCCCGACGCGGCGACGCCCATGCCGCCCTGCACCATCGCGCCGAGGTCGGTGATGATGTCCCCGAACATGTTGCACGTGACGATGACGTCGAACCACTCGGGCGTCTTCACCATCCACATGCAGCACGCGTCAACGTAGGCGTGATCCTTTGTGACATCGGGGTACTCCTGCCCTACCTCCTTGAACACCCGCTGCCAGAGGTCGTGGCCGTGGGTGAGTACGTTTGACTTGTCGACCAGCGTGAGCTTCTTGCGCGGGCGTGTACGGGCCAGCTCAAACGCCCAGCGGACGCAGCGCTCGGTGCCGCGGCGCGTGTAGATCGCGGTTTGGGTGGCCACCTCATCCTGGGTGCCACGCTTCAGGATCCCGCCAACACCGGAGTAGAGACATTCGGTGTTCTCCCGAACGACGATGAAGTCGATGTCGTCCGGCCCCTTGTCTTTGATGGGTGTCCAGACGCCGGGGAAGAGCTTGATGGGCCGGAGGTTGATGTACTGATCGAGCTCGAACCGGATCCTCAGCAGCAGCCCCTTCTCGATGATGCCGGGCTGAACGTCGGGATGGCCGACGGCGCCTAGGAAGATGGCGTCATAGCCGCGCAGCTCCTCGACAGCCGAGTCCGGCAGCACTTCGCCCGTTGCGAGGTAACGATCACCGCCGAAGTCGTAGTCGTGGCGCTCCACCTCTAGCCCGTATCTGCCGCAGGCGGCGTCCAGGCACTTCATCGCCTCCCGGCCGACCTCCGGTCCGATGCCGTCGCCCGGGATATGCGCAACGCGATAGGTCATCGCCTGAGTTCTCCTCTCTCACACAACGCCGGCCCGGCCAGCGGTCACGGGTCGGCACACGAAGTCGGATTATACCAGCATCGCGCGCGCTGGGGCGAGGGCGGAGCGACGCGTGCAGGGAACCCGCGTACCACTCCGGAATGGCAGTCCTTCCTTAGCCCACCGGAGGTGCGCGCCATGGCACGCCTCACCAGGTTGCTTAGTTTCGCTGTTGTCGCGCTCGTGACACTAGCGTCCGCGCGAGCGTACGCGGACACGTTCGCGGTGCCCTTCGACGGCGAGGCGACAGGCCCCCTCGTCCGGGCGGGCCTGGTAACCAGCGGTGCGTGGTCCGTGGCCGGGGGAGCCGCGCGCACTGATTCCTCGCAGGCCTTCCTGAAGCCGGTCGACTCGCCCTGGCTCCGTTCCGGTCGGGTCGAGGCCCTCGTCCGGGTGACGGGTGATCTGCGGCAGTCGGGCTGGCGGCTCGCGGCGCTGCAGCTCTACGCGGGGCCGGACGACTCGTGGGATCTCGCGCTGGTTGTCGGCTTGCAGGGCGAGCACTACTGCGAGCTGGTCGAGCGCTACCGAGGCACGTGGCAGGCCCAGAACGAGGAGCCGACGCGTCTGGGGGCGCTGCCCGGCTCGCGCCGGGAGGCCTGGAATACAGGGGAGTGGTACAGGCTGCGGCTCGAGACGACCGAGTCGGCGGTGCGCGGTTTCATCACTGCGTTGGACACCGGAGCCGTCGTGTGTGACTTGGGGTACGCGCTGACGCCCAAGGCGCGCGCCGTTCGCGGCGGACAGGTGGCCCTGCGAACGGATGGCGTCGAGACGGAGGTGCGGTCTTTGATGGCGGACGGCGAGTCGCTGACAGCTTCGCTCCGTCGCAGCGACAAGGTAGGGGTGCTCACTGAGGCGATGCCCGGGGGCGATCCTGCCCTTGGCGGCGCCGTGGCTGACGCTCTGGCTCCCGAGTTCACTGTCGCGCGGCTCTCGGCCGACGAGGCGCTTAGCCTCACTCCGGGCGAAGCGGGAACGCTCGTGCTGCCGGATGCGGCACGGCTTCCGGGGCGGATGGCCGGGGCAATTGACAGGTACGTCGCGGCAGGGGGCCGCCTGCTTGTCGTCGGCGGCCCGCTGCTTGGCACCCGGTACGCGCGCACTGCCGCAGGCTGGGCGCCGGTGGACGAAGCTCTGGGGGCCGTCCGCCCCGAGAGCATCCTCTCCGAGTTCCCGAACGGGCTCGAGGGGTGGCCGCGCAGCACGGGGCCGACGCCGGCCGAGGCCGGGGTGTCCGCCGACGCGGCTCCCGACGGTTCGCCCGGCGTGCGCGTGTCCGTGCCCGAGCTGCAGGGCTGGGACACTTACCAGCTCCCGCACCAGGACACGCTGTTCCCCGAGGGACACTCGCTCGTGTGCTTGTGGGCTCGCGGGTCGGAGCGCACGCGGCAGCTCCTGGTCGAGGTGGTGGAGAAGGATGGGTCGCGCTGGATCGCCACGGTGCCGGTCGGC
>Ga0315282_10000632_pt1 | contig 69150 bp, 47 predicted proteins | sample YL17G07_20_MG_FD_203693 | JGI IMG/M metagenome (GOLD analysis project Ga0315282, IMG submission 203693) | Sediment microbial communities from Yellowstone Lake, YNP, Wyoming, USA - YL17G07_20 | ecosystem: Environmental > Aquatic > Freshwater > Lake > Sediment | place: USA: Wyoming | collected...
CTGGATGAATTGGTCGTGCTCTTTCTTGTTGAACGTGACGCCGGCTTGTTCGAGCAGTTTCGAGACGACACTGCGGATCTGCTCCTTGACTTCGTTTTCCTTCAGCTCGCTCAATATGGTAAGGTCGAGGGCATCGAGGAGCTTGCGGTGGATCCTGCGTTTGAGTTCCTGGTACTGCTCGCGGCCGAGAGATAGTTTCTGCTTCTGCACCGAGTACTGAGGCTCGGCAGGCGCAGCCGGCTCTATCCTTGCCGACGCTTCCTTCGGCTTTTCTTTAGCCGCCTCGACGGGGGGCCGCACTTCGGTGGCCCTCAGCTTATTGATTCTCTCCCTTAAGCCGCTCATCGCTCACCTTCCTCATATATCTTGCGGCAACCGGCGCGAAGTCCCTGAGACAGGCCGCCGAGGGCCGGCCTCATTAACGCGACCAACCGAAGAGACTGCGCTTTTTCTTAGGCCTCGCCCGGGGTGCGACGCCGGCCACGTTCTGAGCCAGCGCCACCAAACTGCGCGCGGCATGGCTGTCCGAGTCTGCCGTCTCGATCATCTGGCCCGAGTTCAAGGACGTGATGACGACCTGCGAGTCGTAAGGGATCAGCCAGTGAAGCGGCAGGTTCACGTGCTCCACGACCTCATCCAGGCTGACCTGGTGGCTGTCGTAGCACCGGTTGATTATGAACTTCAGCTTGTCGGGCTTGTATTCCAGCTCCCGAAAGACCTCCACCGCGCGAATCGTATGGCGGATGGTCGGCAATAGCATGTCGCAGAGCAAGAGGATCTCGTCAGCCTCGTCGAGGCCCACGATGCACGAATCGTCTATCACGTGCGGCATGTCGAGCACGACGTAGCTATAGACCTTGCGGCAGGTCTGAATGACGCCGCGCAGGTGCCAGGGGTCAACGCCCTCCAGTTCCTGCAATGAGAGCGGCGCCGGAAGGACGGCCGCTCCGCTCGTGTGTGCAGACATGTAGGTCTGCAAGAGGTTCTCATCCAGGCGCTCATGCTCGTGCGCCACATCCGCCACGGTGTGGGAGAACTCGCGGACGTCCATCACCAGCGCCACAGAGCCATACTGCATGTTCATGTCTACGATGCAGCAGGACTTCGGCGCGCCCAATTCGGAGGCTATGCCCGCGGCAAGGTTGCACGCAACCGTCGTCACCCCCGTGCCGCCGGCGGCGCTGTAGACAGCGATGACTTTTCCCTGATGGTGGCTGGCTATGCCCTTCCTGCGAAAGAGCCCGCCCATAGCCTTCGCCAGCTCGTCGGCATTTATGGGGAACTCAAGGAACTCGTCGCTCCCCGCACGCATGCAAGACACCAGAAGCTCCTGGCTCGGCTCCCGGCTGACGACGACGATGCCCACGTCCCCGGGCATGTTGCTGATGGCCTCGATGGTCTTTAGCGCCGGGTCGTTCGGCGTGTCCACGCCCACGACAACCGCGGCCGGCTTCTCCTCGCGCACGCGGCGCGGCGCCTCCCGCAGATCGGCTATCGCCTGGAGCTTCAAGTCGGGACCGTACTGCTGGAATGCCGCACTGATCTCCTGGCAGTACTGCTCGCTTGGGTGCAGGACGAATATCGTGATGTCAGCCATTTCCCGAAACAGCGCTCCGTTCTCGTCTCAGTTAACCGAACTACCGGGGAACCTGCGCACCGACCGTCTTGTCCGACGGGATCTGTTTCCCAAGACCTTGGATGTCAGGATGCCCGGGAAACCTTTCCTTCATCTGGCGTAGTTTTTCCCGTGCCTGATCATAGTTCCCCGCCTTCAGGAAAGACTCCAGGACTTGCTTGTCCACGGCGTATTTGCCCTCCGCATCCTGGAGTTTCTTGTCGTATTCGGCCAGGGCCGCTGCCGGCAGCACCGACCCGGTGTCAGGCTTCAGCCCTTCCTCGCTCAATTTGCGCAGGTCGCTCACCAATTGGCCGGCCCGCGGAAGGTCGCCGATCTCCAGCGCTGCGGGCAAGTCCTTCAACAGGGCTGCATATTGAAGCTGCTTGCGGTGTTCGGCCAGCGCCTTATCGAACGTCCCACGCAACGCCTTGGCCTTCTTGACGACCTCGTCAATATCGGCAAAATCGCCTTCGATGCGGTCCAGAAGCCTCTGTGCCGTGGTGAAGTCCTTGTCCCGTTCGACTGCCTGCTGCGCCTGGTCATAGAGCTTCGCTGCGTACTGGCGCCGGCAATCGGCCTCCTGGCGACTCGCTTCGTTGCACAGGTCCCTCAGTTCCGGGTATTTGGTGCGGGCGTCCTCTAACGTCGAGAGAGCTTTCTCGTAGTCGCCGCTCTTCATCTGTTCCTTGCCCTGATCCAGGAGCTGCCGAATTTCAGCCTTCTCCGCCTCCTCCGTGCCCGAAAGGTCCACCAGGAGTGGCCCCTCCAGGCTGGGGTCAGCGGCGGGCACAACCAGGAGCGTGCCCGAAGAGTACTTGGCTTTGAGGAAGGGGAGGCGGTCTTGCTTCTTGATCAGCAACATCACGCTTACGGGGTCTCGACCCCTGCCCCCCTGCTCCGCGACGACCACCCTGTTGAGGCGCACGGAGCGCATGAAGTCTGACGGCGTGGTCCCGACGATCCGCAACACGTCCACTCTCTGCCCCGCCACCAGGCGGCCGCTCTTGACGGCATCCGGATCAACGGTGACCTGCTGCTCCTCCATGTCCGGCGGGACCAGGTCCGATTCGGGCATGATCTCCGATTCCAATATGGGCTCGTGGCGGACAAAGGGGACCTTGGCCAGCATCTTAGCGCCTGCGAGCCGTTTCTGGTCTGTAATGGCGCCGTCCGGCTTCAGGCGCTGGGGCCAGTCGGGCACGAACACGACATTGGCCTTGTCGCCCTTGCCGGAGACCACCAGCGGTTCGCCGTATACTATGGCCCGCGTTGCCACCAGCACCGGCACCCCCGGCTCGATCTGCACCGCAGGAGTTGAGCGCGAGATTTGCCGCTGCACGACGATCACGGCCAGGATGGCGCACAAGATGCCGACGACAATGATGATCACAGGTTTATTGCGTTTCACCGCCTGGTTCCCTTAGCAGTTTCGCCGGAGACGGGCGACGGAACCCCGCTGGCAGAGTCCCGCTCAGCCCTTCTGACGGACAGCGCTGGTCGCTCCCGAGGGCAACTACTCGTGGCGCATGACGCACTTGCCGTGGAGCTGTACCGTTCCCGTGAAGCCCGGGAGTATGCGCCCCGTCAGGACATGAAAGCTGTAGTTCACGGTAACGTACACGCGGTCCCCCTCGATCGCTGCTGCAAGCCCGCCCGTCCGAGTCGTCCCGGCTGGGGTTTTCACTGTGACAGTCTCGGACCATCCACCGGACAGGCCGACGCCTTGCAGGAACTGGTTGACCGCGTTTTGGACATCAGCCTCAAGCTTCCCGGGCAGCACGCCCACCCGCGCGCCTTCCCGCGCGGACGTGGTAAGAAGGTGCAGATCGTAGTATGCCCGACCGAATTCGAGCGCGCCGAAAAGCATCAGCATGAAGACGGGCAGCACCAGGGCAAACTCCACTATCGCCTGGCCTTTGCGATTGCGACTCCTCTGTCTGGCGAACATTAGTTTCATCTTCTTCTCATCCGCTCTATTGCGAACTAAAGGCGTTGCGGGGCCCTGTGGGGTTCCCGCCATCGTGTGAGGCCCGCAGGGGGCGGTCGCGGAAAAATCGGCTTCAATGCCCCAGTCGCGATAACGCGCAATCACTACGCATAGAGCAAACGCAGTACCAGGGGCAGAGGCTCACAGCTCCCTCCTCGCGTCGCGACCTAACCCGTTATGACACAACAGGTTAAAGCTGATACGCCTCCTTTCCAGCGCGGGCCGACGTTTCATTCTATCACACCTCGTGTGCGCCCTGCCGGGAACGGAGCATGTATGTTAGCACAATGCTGAGGCCGGCTGCAATACCCTGACCGGCGGGGATTTGCGTCGTGGGTCAAGCGAGGCCGTCTCGGACATGACACATGCGGGGGGCGTCTTGCAGGCTGGAATCCAACGAACACGGAAACATCAGTCACAACTCCGACTCTCTTTCCCCAGGGGACCCAGGGCCGACGGAAGCACCGTCTTAACGGTCCCCCACTCTCCGAACGGCACCCCCGCCCGCGAAGAGGCGACCACAAGGCTGCTGACCTCGTCGCTCTGCCTCCCGGTCATTATCCCCGAACTCTCACGGCGTCTTCTGCAGCCCCCAGAGAACGTCTCGCTCAGACGCTAACGACATACTCAGCCAGCCGATCGAACGCCGGGCTGGAAGCGCAACAGGAAGCGTCGCCAGACCTATGCTCTCTCGCCCCACCCCGGTCTCCGCCAGTGGTCCGCAGGTTACTTGCAGAGCTGAATCTTCAATATGTTGGGGCTTTGGTAAGTCGAGCTGCCGCCGGTGATCAGGTCCGTGAGGTTGTTTGATCGTCCGTCAACCTGAAAGGTAAGGTACGCGTTCTTTCCGGTGAGGTGAACTAATTCGACCGTGCCCCTCAGGAACCCGATGATGTGGAAGAGGCCGTTGGAGCCCTGGCCCACCACATCGTCATAGACGGCCACAACGATCGGCTTACCAATCACGGTGTTCATCGCCGCTTGAATCCCGGCGCGGAAACCGGACGTCCCGTCAATCCAGGTGCCACCGTCACTGCCGATGTCAATGGTCCCCTGGTAGCCGTTCTCGATCCAGTTAACGAGTTCAGGAGTGCCGAGTGAGCCGCCATCCAGGTTGAGCAGGCCCCAGCAGCCGGGGATGACCTTCTGGTCTCCCTTGTTGGGATCGTACTGAGTACCGTCGGCCGGGTAGAAAACAATTGAGTCGTTGCTCGTGTTCCCATCGTCGAGATTCACCGTGCCGGCCTTGCTCGCGGGGCAGGCGAACGGGCTCACCCCCAGCCCTGCCGTAGCTCCGCGGATGCTGGAAGTCGCTTCAGCGACCGCGGTGCCCGTGACGGCGCAGCTATTCATTCCGATGAGAGAGGCGAAGGAAAGGCGCACCGATCCTCCTCCTCCCGGCGCTGAGGTCCGGAGTGCCTTCGCCCTCACTGCGGAAGCCTGCTGCGAGAGAGGTTGGGCAGTGAAATTGCCGTACCCGTCCGTAGTGCCGCACTCAATGTCGTAGCCCGCCTCAATCGTATTGGCCTGGAGGAGAAGCCTGGCTTCAGTAAGGGCCGCAGAGCGTGCGGCATCCTCCGTGGCTCCCGCAATGTGCTGGTTCCACAACACCCGAGCCCCGGCGAGGGCCGCCGCGTCAGCCGAATTCTGCAGCCGAGCGCGCCACACGAAGACGTCTCCTACGTCCACAGTCAGAGCCAGGACGGCGCCAAGCGCAACCACCATGACCGGCGCCAGCACGATCACTTGCCCTCGACGCTCTCGCCCATAAGCCGTTGCTCTCATCTGTTCACTCCTTCACTCCGTGCGCAGTATATTGCTGAGGCCCAACCCCAGCACCCCCGCCCACCTTTCACATGGCGCACAATGCAGGATCCTCCCTGCACGGCCAAGAACGACTTTGTGTTCCCGGTCGCCAAGGCGCTTGCGGCGCCCAAACCACACAAACAGTCGGGATCCGCCGCCGTGGCCTACCTCAGTTCCTGTCCACACGACCCCTTTGAAGCTACAACCTTACGCAGCCCTTCTCAGGGCAATCGGACCACGGAATCCTCGCAAGCCGCAGGAGGCTGCCGCCTTCGCGCGCCAACCACGCAGAGCCTTGTTCCAGCCAGGGCGGCGCCGCTACGGCTGCCCATTCACCTTGCGAAGGTCACGTGGCGTTCGCCAGCGTGTTGGACACGTTGCTCATTGCGTTCGACGTATGCTGGCCAAGAGCCGTCAAAGCCACGATGACGACGATCGCCACCAGCGCCAGTATGAGGGCGTACTCAACGAGACTCTGGCCTTTCCTCGACCGCAATAAGCTCCATAACTTGGCCATGCTTTACCTCTCCTGCTAAAGATTCCCACGGCTGCAACGCCACTTCCGCCAACTCTGTGCAACGCCCGTGCCCTTTTGCTTCGACGCGTCCCACTCCCTCGCCTGAAAAGCCTCAGGGACGCCCACGAAGCCCATTTCGGTCATCCATAAACTTAGACATTTAGTATCCGCGACCGCCAGGCCAAGAGCGCGGCTGTTGAGATTCCGCAACACGAATCCAGCTATATCACCACGCCACCGCGGCCCCGACCTTCACGCTGCCGACGCACTGCCAACTCGGTCCCGTGCCTACGGGGGTAACACCGCCGTCATACACTTAGCCGGCGAAGGTTACGTTGCGTTCCCCAGCGTGTTGCTGACGTTGCCCATTGCGTTCGACGTGTGTGAACCCAGGGCTGTCAGGGCAACGATCACCACGAGCGCGACCAGCGCGAGAATAAGGGCATACTCAACAAGGCTCTGGCCCTTCTCTGACCGCAACAGCTTCCGCAGCCTGGCGCTGTTGCAACTCCCCCAAAGATAAGGATATCACACTCCGGCACGCCGCCAACGCCCCATCTCGCAAGATCATCTGCCGCATGACCGGGCCAACGCTGGCTACGTAAAGAGTACTTATACCCCAAATCTGTGGGGCTGTCAATGCCCAAATTTCTGAGATTTCGGGTCGAAAATTCTGACACGAGAATGAGGATAATCTTGCGCCCAAGCGCCAGGCTGCGGCATGCCAGTTGCGACGCGCACCGCCCCTTCGGGGTAGACTATCGGGGCCCGCCACAAGAGGTGGTCAGGGGCGAGACCGCCCGGTCGGAGGCCAAACGCAGGCGTCGTAGACTGTCTTTTCCGTCGGCGTTGATTCTGACGCCCTCCGGAGGGAACTGGAAATGGTCGGCCGGCCCCTCATACGTTCCGGCGCGCCAGCGGTTGTATGGGGCGTCCCCTTCTGCTCTAATGGCGGTGTCAGAGCGCCTTGTTCCGGAGCGGGGCATGCCCGGCGACTTCATCAAATTCCTGGGGACGGCAGGCGCGCGGTTCGTCATGGCCAAGCAGTTGCGCTACTCGGCGGGCACCCTCATCGCCCTCAACGACCGGCGGGTGATGCTCGATCCGGGCCCCGGCACGCTCCTGCGGTGCGCCAAGTCCCGGCCTCCTATAGACTTGCTCGGGCTGGACGGCGTCATCCTCACTCACGCCCACATTGACCACTCCGGGGACGTCAATGCAGTGCTGGACGCAATGACGTCGGGCGGCCTGAGCCGGCGCGGATGCCTCTTTGCCCCGAGGGAGTGTCTGGAAGGGCCCGACGCCGTGGTGTTGCGCTACCTGCGTGCGGGCCTGGAAGAGGTGGTTGTCCTGAAACCACAGACGGAATACGCTCTCGGCGCGTTGCACTTCGCTACCTCCGTCCGTCACCGCCACCCCGTCGAAACCTACGGCCTGAAGTTCCGGCACGGCGGCCTGACAATCGCCTTTGTGGTGGACACGGAGTACTTCGACGGACTCGCCGAGGCTTACGCGGATGCCGACATCATGGTGCTCAACGTGGTCCGCCGCCAACCCCACGAGAGCGGCACGGTTATGCACTTAACCCTGGACCAGGCGCGCGCAGTTATCGCGGAGGTCCGGCCGCGGAAGGCAGTCCTCACGCACTTCGGCATGACGATGCTCCACGGGCGACCCCGCGAGTTGGCCGAAGGGATCTCAAAAGAGCTTGGCATCGAGGTCATCGCCGCTTCTGACGGCATGACGCTTGACGTTGAGGAAGGCTGACGGCGATCCCCGCAGGCCTTTCCGCGCTCTTGCCGCCGGCCTAACCCCCGGCGGTCGGGAATTCCTTGGCCGTCTAAGCGCCGGTCGAGCGCTGGCCCTGTCGCACCATCACCGGCAGGCGCTGGCAGACCTGCTCAATGACCCTTCTCACTTGAGTGGTCGCGGCGGGGGACAAGGCGTGTCCGGCCACGCCACCCAAGACGCCGCCTGCGATGCCGCCCACGACACGCCCGGAGTGATTGCCCCCCATGGCCACGCCGGCCACGCCGCCCAGAACGGCGCCGCCCACTGTGGCGAGCGGCTCGCCCGTAGAACCCGACCCCTGGCCCATCCATACGATCTCTCCCGTCTCCACGTCCAGCATCTTCGCAGTCATGCTGATGTAGTCGCCAAACTCAGGCATATTCACGATTATGACACCGTCAACGTTGAGAATGCGGCCTTCTACGACGGCGTCCTCCGGCGTCGTGACCCCCGAATGCTCAAAATCGTGCTCCTTCAGCACTTGCTGGATCTGAGATCGCTCTACCATGGTATAGCCGCGCTGGAAGAACTGGTACGCCATGTAATCGGATATCTCATTCCTCAGGACCTGGCTGTGTACTCGGCTTTCAATGGCCACAATAGCCACGCGCTGCATCCTGCCGAAGTCGTAACCCGGTTTCACGTAGCTCTCACCCGAAGCGCACCCAAGCGCACATGCCACCAGCGCTGCTGCAAGGACTGCCACGGCATTCATCGCACAGACTCCCGCCTCTGAAGTTATAAGATGGAACGTCACACGGTCCCGCGTCTTCAACCATCTATACCAGCCCTTCCGTTGTGCGTCAAGACGACAGGAGGCGCAGGTTCACGCTTGCCGAGTGCAATCGCCAGGCTACAATCGAGACCGTCCCCAGCGCGACCAAGGAGCCGTCACCTTGCCTGAACTCAAGAACGTCTTCATCACCGGCAGGCCGGGTATCGGCAAGACGACGGCCATCTTGAAAGCCATCGAATTGCTCGACTTCGAGGTCAACGGCTTCACGACCAGTGAGATTCGCGAGGGCACCAACCGCGTGGGATTCCGCATCGGAGACTTGACAGGGGCCGACGCCGTGTTGGCCCACGTAGACTTCCGCGAGTGTCGCAAGGTCGGCAAGTACGGCATCAACGCGCGCGCAATCGAGACGGTCGGCGTCCCGGCGCTCAGGAGGGCTCTTGAGCGGCGAACGCCTGCCATCGTGGACGAAGTGGGCAAGATGGAGCTGTCCGTGCCGAGTTTCATCGTGGCCCTCACGGACGTGATCAACTCGGAGGTCCCCGTCCTGGGCACGGTGCACGAGGGTGCCGACGCAACCTGCAACGCGATCCGCGCCCGGGCGGACACGCTGGTCATCGAGGTCAACCGCGCGAACCGAAGCGATCTGCCGGAGCGTCTGGCGGCGCTGCTCAGAGCTGCGCTCCGACGAATGCCATGACGCCATCATTCAGCCGCCGTAAGCATTGTCTCCACCCTTCGTGCGACCAACGCGATCAGTTCGCGGTCCAGATCGCGCCGGCTGATTGTGCCCGGACGCACAAAGAAGAGCGCAAGTTCGACCTCCCGCCCGGCATGGCCGCACGCCTGGGCGACCAGCGCGTACAGCGCCAGTTGCAGCCAATACCGCCCCTCGACTGCCTCCCGCCCAGTCGGGTCGAACCTGTCCGTCTTGTAATCAAGTATGGTCGTGCGGCGGCCGCGGCGGATGAGCAGATCCATGCTGCCTTCGACGAACCCCGGCGTTGGGCCGTTGGAGATAGAGAGCCGGCGCAACGGCACCGAGAACGCAACTTCCTTCGCCACGACATCAGCCCCTTCTCGGAGGGCCACGAAATCCGCGTTCTTCAGTGCAGCAAGGGCCAGCTCCGCGGCTTCAGAGGCCGCCGTTCGGGCAGACATCGCGTCGGAAAGCGGTGCCCCCGCGGCCTCTATCCCTGCCGCCACGTCGGTTCTGCGACCGTCGGGAGGGCCGGCCGGCAACTCACCTGCTTCTATCGCAGCGAGGTTCCGCACCAGCGTGCTCATCTCCTCATCGAGCGCGTGTTCGAGCGGAATCTGCGCCATCAGGTTATGGAAGAGCGATCCGAAGTCCTTGCCGCCTGTCCCGTGAGCGGCCTCCTCGCTGAGCCCGCGCATCTCAAAACCAACCTCCATCGCGCTCGGCAAAACAACCGGCTCGGCCGACGAGGCGCGGCACACAAGGCCGGCGTGTGACTCCTGCCAACGCCGCCTCTCCTCCAATAGCGCCGCAGCCTCCTCAGTCGCATCCTGCGCCCGTCGGCGGGGTCGCCTGCTGAAGTCCATCCCAGGGAGCCAGCCGGCCGCATCGAGGTAGCGGACGCCCCCTCGCTCTTCGCCGGGCCTCACGTCGTCGGGCTGCGCCAAGCGGCCCGACTCATCCAGCAACTCCTGGAAGCTCTCTTTCTTCCCCTTCTGCAGCCAGAAGAGCGGCACGACCAGCAGCTTCTCCGCCCGCGTGCAGGCTACATACAGTAACCTGCGCTCCTCGGCCCGCTGGTTGCCGAACTCCTCGGCTGCCAATTGCTCGTAGTCCTCGGAACGGATGCCGCGCAACAGCTCCAGCCCCACCCGGCCGTCGCGGCGATTGAAGAGGAGCGGCCCCGTTCTATCCTGAAACTCCCGCGCAAGGTCCGGCAGCACGACAACCGGGAACTGGAGCCCCTTGGCCTTGTGCATGGACAGAATCCTAACAAAGTCATCTCCCGGCTCCAAGACGCTCGATTCTTCCTCGGGCAGCTCCGCCTCCTGAACGGCAGTCAGGTGCCTTACGACGGCACCGAAGTTGCCCGTTGCTGCGCCCAGGGCGCGGAGTTGGCTGGACAGCTTCTCGAGATTGGCGGCCCTCTGGGGTCCCGCAGGCTTCAGAAGAAAGGCCTGCGGCGCCTTCGTGGCATCGAATACCTCCCGCAGCAGCGCCTGAGGCGGGACGCGGTTCCGTCGCTGGTGCCAGGCAGCCAGTGTCCTCATCCCCTCGCCGACCGGCCCCTCCTGCTGCTCGGTCAACAGGTAGTTCCACTGCCCTCCTCGCTCGTGGTACCGGAGAAGCTCCTCGTCGCTGATCCCGAAAAACGAGCTGCGCAGCGCGCCCAGTATAGCCGCCTCATTCAATGGGTCATCCACTGCTTGCAGGACGGCAAGCGTCTCCACAATCTGTTCCCGCTTATAGAACCGCTTGCCGCCGATGACGCGGTACGGCACGTCGTGTACGTCGAGCGCGTCTTCATAAATGTCCACGTCGCTCAGCGCCCGGAAAAGCAAGGCAAAATCGCGGTAGGACACTGGTCCGACTCCGAGCGGCAACTCGCCGTCCACAGCTTTACGGATGGTCTTGGCGACGAATTGTGCCTCATGCAGACGCGCGTCCGGTGCCTTCCAGTCGCCAGTCGTGAGGTTCCTGGGCGGATAGAGCGCAATAACCGCCGGGGCTGCCTCAGGCGTGGGGCGCGCCCCTGGCGGCGGCTGCAACGCAACGTGCGACGCCTGGTACACGCCCGGTTCGGGGCGGCCTGCAAGGAGCCGCTCGAAAAGCAGGTTGAACCACTCCAACAGCCGCGGCACGGAGCGCCAATTGCAGAATATCTGCCTGGTTCTATCCTCGCCGAACGCGGTCGCACCAAACAAACCCTTGAACCGATCGTAAACCTGCACGTCCGCACGACGGAATCGGTAGATTGACTGCTTGGGGTCCCCGACCGCAAATAGCTTCCCGTCGGCGAGCCGCACGTCTTCCATGCGTCTTGCAGGCCGGGCGCCCGGAGCCTCGCAGAGGTAGGCTATGACCTCCGCCTGCAGGGGATCGGTGTCTTGAAACTCGTCTACGAAGAACGCCTTGAACCTTCGCTGGAAATAGAGTCGCACCTCGGGCTTGTCCCGCAGCAGCCGCGCGGCGAGCAGCAGCAAATCCTGGAAATCGAGCACAGACCGGGAAAGCTTGGCGTCGCGGTAGTGACCGGCGAACCCCGCCGCCCATCCGAACACGTCCGCCGCCAGGTGGGCGCCGAGCGCCTGCGCCGCTCCAACGAACTCTGAAAGAAGCGGCGCCGCCTCCTCGCGCGCTTCAGCCCTCAGGCTCTTGAGCGCCTCGTCTACCGACGCGCCGGCCGCCGCGTAAGCCAGCCGGCGGATCGTGTCGTCTCCGGCGCCGCTCGCCGCCATGCCCCTCGCAGAGCGCAGCAGCTTGCGCGAGTCGTCATTGCCCTTCGTCTTCAACTGCCTGAGGAAAAGGTCCGCCACCCCGGGCGCAAGCTTTCGCATCGCGGACAACAGCGCCTCAGGCGGCGTGGGAGGCACCGCCATCCGGAACCGCTCCCGCTCGAGAATCTCGGGCGCATCCGCCAGCGCGAAGGCCAGCGCTCTCAGTTGCTCCACACGGGCCCCCGCCCGAAGGGCCTCCACCAACGGCTCGGCGCTCTCCGCCACCTGCCCATCCATCCACTCACGCCAGCAGCGTTCCCTGAGCACTTCGGCCGCAGTCTCATCCAGCACCGCAAACTCAGGATCGGCCCCGGCTTCCGCGGGTTTCTCTTTCAGGATCCGCGCGCAGAAAGCATGAATGGTGGAGATGTTGGCCCGGTCTAACTCTTCGGCCGCCTCACGCACGCGTCGGGCCCCTTCACCGCCAAGGTCCCCCCGGTCAATCTCAGCGGCCAGACGCTCCCGAATCCGGCTGTCCAACTCCCCCGCAGCCTTCTCCGTGAAGGTAATAGCCACGGTCGAGGGAAGCTTGAGGCTGCCGTCACGGATGCCCTGCACTATCCTGTCCACGATGAGCGTCGTCTTGCCGGTGCCCGCCGCGGCCTCAACCAGCATGGACTTGCCGGTGGAAGCGATTACCTCCTGCCGGATCCCCTCATCCTGTCCGGCAGCGCGTCCCTTGCCTCCTCCGCCGGCCACCGGCCCCCCTTTCCCCTGCGCTCACTCTCGGTCCGCGCGGCAGACATACCAGGAGGACCTGCGGACCCCGGTCCCCCTCGGCTGTGGCAGGACACCCGCAGCCGATTCGCCTGCCATCAAAGCTCCTTCACCAATGCCACTTCGTCGCAGTCCGGGAACTTCGGGCAGTTCAGGCAATCCGCCCAGATCTTGTGCGGCAGCTTCTCCCTCGGGTAGAGAACGAAACCGGATTTCTGGAAGAACTCCGGGATGTAAGTGAGCACGAAGACCCGCTTCATGCCGAATGCGCGAGCCTCATCCAGACATCCGTTGAGCAGGGAGCGCCCGATGCCCCGCCCCTGAGCTTCTTGCCGCACCGCCAGGCTGCGCACCTCGCCCAGCCCCTGCCAGGTGACCTTCAGCGCCGCGCAGCCCAGAATCCTGCCGTCCTGTCGCCACACGAAAAAGTCCCGCAATGACTCATAGATGTCGTTGAGCGACCGCGGCAGCATGAGTTCCCGCCCCGCGTAGTCATTGATCAACGCCAGGATCTCCGGCGGGTCCTCTATCTTAGCCTTCTCGATCATCTTTCGTCATGCCCTGTACTTCAAGTTCGACCAGGATCACGAGGCCCCTGAGCGCCGACTCCATCGTCTGCACGCGGACGATGTTCCCGTTGAGCTTCTCGCGGAAACCACCCAGGGCTGCTTCGGTGTCCGGCAGGTAGTAACTGTTCTCAGGCAGATATTGAAGCTGCAAGAGGTAGCCAGCCGCCCGACGGGCGGCGAGCATGTTGTCACCTTCTCCCAGCGGATCCATGATACACGCTGAACCGAAAACCACAAGGTCATCGGCCGTCGCGCCCGCCGTCGGCGGGAACTTCGCCAGCGTCCCCCCGACCAGGTCCGGCCACGGGACGTCCTCCGGCGCCAACTGGCATTTCCGCCGCGCCGTCGCAATGCGCACGGCCCAGGAGACGTACCTTTCCCCCTCCTCTCCGGGCGCAAGAACGCTCGCCTGCCGCGCTGCCGACACCAGCCACCGCGCCTCCTCGGCGCTGTAGAGCTGCTTCCGCGAGCCCTCGTTCCTGAGCAATCTGTCCAGCGCCTTCTGCGCGCCCGCCAGATACCTCGGCGTCTGAAGCTCCCGATAGGCAAGGGTGAGCGCGAGTGCCGCCTTCGCTTGCGGCGTCACAAGCCCCGCTCCCGCCCCCGGCGTCGTGCGGCTCTGAGTCTCGACGTCGTACTTCAGCTCAAACAGCCCGTCGTCGCGCTGCATGTACAGCAAAAACTCCGCCAGCCCCGCCATCCACGGGTCCGTCTGGCTCAATCCGCTCGCATGCCGGTAGCGGCACATCGCCTCCAGAGTCTGCGCCGTGGCCTCCATCTCCCACACCAGCCGACAGACCTCCTGGCGTTGAGTGAACATCATCTTGCCCTTGAACGTGTCCGAGTCGGTCCCACGCATCACATACGACAGGGCCTCATGGCAGGACTTCAGGTACTCGGGCCGCGGCCTCACCTCGCAAAGCGCCGCAAGCGCCCCCGCCACCGCCGCCTGCTCCGACACGCTGTCGCAGCCGCCCCGCAGCCCGCCGGTGGGGTTCACGTAGCTCACATACGCCCCGTCCTCCCTCTGCACCCGCGTCAGGTAGTCGCCGGCCAGCCTGCACGCCCTCAGCAGCTTCGACACCGTCAGGTCGCCAGCGGGCGTCAGCCCGCGCGCGCACGGAAGGGCATACTGCTTCCCCGGCGCCCCGTTAACGAAGCTTGCCGCGTCAAGCTGCCACATTTTCAAGTCAGGCCGCCGCCACGAAGCAGCGTCAAGCCCCGCTTGCAGGCAGAAGCTCTCCATAATGCCTTCGCTCGTCTCGGCCGGATAGCCGACGGCGTCCGCGGGGAGAAAGAAGGCAAAGGTCCCATTGTTCAATGCCAGCCCGAAGGGCGCGCCGAACTCCCTCCGCGCCAGTTCGATCCTCTTCTCAACGGGAAGCGGCCGCGCCTCTCGCAGCACGTCTATCCTCACTCGGAGCAGCGTGGGCGCCATCGCCCCGTGCGCCTCCTGAAGGATCTGCTTCGCCGCTTGCCTTGTGCTCTCTGCCAGGCTGCCCCGCTGCGCCGTGGCCCTGCGCGGAACCATGCGCACGGCGTAGGCCGTCACAAAAACCGGTGCGCTCGACTTGCTGACGCACGCCGCAGGGGCCGCGGCCTGGCCTGAGGCCGAGTCGCCCGCGGATCCGGTCACCTTGCCCGAAACGTCCCCGCCCGTTGCACGCGTTGCGCCGGCCGGCGACATCGCCTCCAACGCCACCGCCATCAGGTAGGCCTCGTCCTCGCTGCCTATATTCACCGGCCACTCCGCTCCCTCCGGCGGGATCACAGCATCCTCCTGCGGCCCGGCCGCCCGGGAGTTGCTTTGCACAACTCGGCTCGGCGTGGCGGATGATGGCCCTGCAGAACGGCCGCCTGGCCCGGTCGTCGTTCCGCCGGGCGTCGTGGCTGCGGGCTTGCCGGCAGGCTCTCCCGGCCGGTCCGCCGTGGGCTGTCCGGACACTGCACCGGGGGCTCCTGCGGCCGCTGCCGTTCCGTTCGACAGGAAATTCACCCGCCCCCATGCCAGCATGACCGCCGGGATCGCCGCCATCACCCCAAGCAGAAACAATTCGGCCGCCGTCTTGCTCGCACCGCCGGCCTTCGTTGTCTCAAACCTCCTCACTCCCGCCCTTCTCCCCGTCTCTCACTCGTGCTCTTTTCCTCGTGCTCCTGCTCGTGCTCGCCTGCCCTCCGCAGCCCCTCGTCCTCCGAAGCTTCAGCGAAGGAGGGCGCTCTTACTCTCGTGCTCGTGCTCCTGCTCTCGCTCGACTTCCCTCGTAGCGCTTCCCTCATCCCCGGCCTTGCTCTGCCTTCGGCCCAGGCAAGTAGAACGTCGTAGCGTCCTTTCCCTCGTACCATTCCTCGGCCCGCCGCAGCCCGTCCTCGAAGCTCACTCGGGGCCTGTAGCCGATCACCCGTTGCGCCATGGCAATGTCCGCCTGGGAGTGCCTCACGTCCCCCGGTCGCGCGGGACAGTACTCCGGCTCCACGGCCTTCCCCGTCAGCCTCTTGAGAAGGCCCAGCAATTCGTTCACCGTACAGCGCCCACCGCTCCCAATGTTCAGGACGGCGCCCGCGGCTCCCGGAATGCGCGCGGCCCGCAAGTTTGCGTCGGCCACGTCTTCCACGAACACAAAATCGCGCGACTGCTCCCCGTCACCGTATACGCGGGGCCTGCCGCCTTCCAGGATCGCCCGGATGAAGATGGGAATGGCGGCGGCGTACGGACTGTGCGGGTCCTGGCGTGGCCCGAATACATTGAAGTAACGCAGGCAGACCGTCTCGAGCCCGAAGAGGCTGTGGTAGGCGGAGCAGTAGTGCTCCCCCACCAGCTTGCTGACCGCGTAGGGGCTTGCAGGCGCCAGCATCATGTCCTCCCGCTTCGGCTGCGCCGGCCCCGTTCCGTACACGGAGCTGCTCGAAGCATACACAACCCGCTTCACTCCGCACTCGCGCGCGACCGTCAGGACGGTCAGAGTCCCGCCGACATTCACCTCGTTCGTCTTGATGGGGTCGTCCATGGAGCCCTGCACGCTCGCCAGCGCGGCCTGATGCAGGACGTAATCCGCGCCCTCGAAGGCGTCACGCAGCAGGTCCGCGTTGCAGACGCTGCCCTCGAAGAAGTTCACCTCGCCCTGAAGCGCGCCCAGATTATCGCGTCGCCCCGTGGACAGGTCGTCCACCACGCGCACATAGTCCCCTTCGAGGACGAGCCTCTGCACGATGCTCGATCCGATGAACCCGGCCCCGCCTGTCACCACGTAAACGCTCACACCCCGTCCTCCTCTGCCGCTCTTACTTGTCCGCGCGAGTCACGAGTTTAGCGCATCGGGCCACCACTGGCAACCGGAACTGCACGCGTCTGCAATCGCACCCGATGATCCTTCGCCGGCCGCGGGGCTTTGCTTTTCCCCGAAAAAGTGCGTGCATGGCAAAGGGGGGCGTTGCAGCGGCGGGAGCGCGTGGCAGCAAGTGGACTTCAGGCACTGGAGAAAGCGGCTCAGGCCCTGCCGTTGAGCCGTTGCGTCGCGGTGAGAGCCGCCGGCCTTCACTTCAAAATGATGTCCCCGCCGGACATGATCCGCTCGCAGTACACGCACCGCAGCCTGACCGGGTTCGCGGCAACAACCTCAAACGACGTGCTCAGGGGTTGGCAGTTTGTGACGCAGGTGGGATTGAAGCAGCGCACGACGCCTTCCACGCTGGCGGGCAGCTCGACGTGGCGCTTCTCAATGACACGGTAGTCCTGGATGATGTTCAGCGTGGCCTGGGGGGCGATCAGCGCGATCTTGTTCACCTCCTGCGGCGTCAGTGCGCGGCCCTCGATCTTGATCAGGCCCTTTTTGCCCACCTTCTTGCTCGGCAGGTTCATGCCGACCAGCACCATGTTGTCCCCCTCCCCCAGCTTCAGTATCTCGGCCACCTTGAACGTCGCCTCGTTCTGGATGTGGTCTATCACCGTGCCGTTGCGGATGGCCGAGACCTTCAGTTCCATGGTGAGCGGCTTCTTCCCCATGCTCATGCCTTTCCGAGCACCATCGCCAGGAGCGCTTGCCGCACGGGCACGCCGTTCCTGGCCTGCTCGAAGTACACGGCGTGTGGCGTGTCGTCAAGGTCGGGCGACAGCTCATCCACCCGCGGCAGCGGGTGCATGATGCGCAGCGCTTCTTTGGCGCCGGCCTCCGCTAACAGCGCGCGGTTCACCCGGTAGGCGCCCTTCACCCGTTCGTACTCCACAATGTCCGCGAAGCGCTCCTGCTGTATCCGAGTGCAATAAAGTATATCCAACGAGGGAAGGACCTTGCGCAGGTCTTGTGACTGCTCGTACTCCACCCCCGCCCGGTCCAGCTCTTGGAGGAGGTCGCGCGGGACCGCCAGCGTCGGAGGAGACACGAACAACTGGCGGCAGTCGAACCGCGCCAGTGCCGTTACCAGAGAGTGCACCGTGCGCCCGTACTTCAGGTCCCCCACGAACCCGACGGTCAGGCCGTCTATCTTCCCCTTCACCTTCTGGACCGTGTAGAGGTCCAGGAACGTCTGCGTGGGGTGCTGGTTGGCGCCGTCCCCGGCGTTGATAACCGGCCGCCCTGCTATCTCCGCAGCCAGGCGCGCCGCCCCTTCCCACGGATGGCGCAGTGCGATCACGTCGCAGTAGCCCGCCACAATCCGGATGGCGTCGCTCAGCGATTCGCCCTTCTTGAAGGAAGACTGTTCGGACACCCCGAAGTCGAGCACCTGCCCGCCCAGCTTCATCATGGCCGCCGCGAAGCTCAGCCGCGTGCGAGTGGACGGCTCCAGGAACATCGTGCCCAGCACCTTGCCGCTGAGCAGCCCATAGCGGTCCTCCGCCTCCATGCGCGCCGCGCACGAAAGGACCAGCATAATGCCGTCCCGGTCAAAATCACGGATGCTCGTGACGCTGCCGTTGTAGCCCCACATCCGGCCGCGGTTCCCTCACTAACCTCAGGGATGGAATTGCCCGGCCTTGGTCCGTGGCGTCGTCCTCGTCGTCGTCCTCGTTCGCCACTGGCGGCGGATTATAACTCAAAAGCAGGACTTTGCAATGGGCTTCCGCGGCACGCTTGCGCGGCACTTGCCAGGGGTGTCACGGCTTCACTTCAGCGGCCGCGTCAGCCACAAGATCCCCCACTTCCTGCGTCGTGTATCCCATCTTGCCGGCTGCCAGGTTCTTCACCTTATTGGCCGTCACCCACATCACGGCCTTCTCCACGCGCCCGGCGGATTTGTCCTCGCCAAGCTCCTTCAGCATCATGCCGAGAGCGCAAATGGCGGCGAGCGGATTGATGACGTTCTTGCCCGTGTACTTCGGCGCGCTGCCGCCGATGGGCTCGAACATCGAGACGCCTTCGGGGTTCAGGTTCGCTCCCGCTGCTATGCCCATGCCGCCCTGGATCATCGCCCCCAGGTCCGTGATGATGTCGCCGAACATGTTGTCGGTCACGATCGTGTCGAACCGCTCGGGCGTCTTCACCATCCACATGCAGGTCGCGTCCACGTGGGCGTAATCGCGCGTGATGTCGGGATACTCCTCCCCAACCTCATTGAAAACGCGCCACCAGAGGTCGTGCGCGTAGGTCAGCACGTTGGTCTTCCCGCACAACAGCAAGGTCCTCATGTCGTTCCGCTTGCGGCAGTGCTCGAAGGCGTACCGGATACAGCGCTCCACGCCAAAGCGCGTGTTCACGCTCTCCTGTACCGCCACCTCCTGCGGCGTGCCCTTGTACGTGAAGCCGCCGCTGCCGACGTAGAGCCCCTCGTTGTTCTCGCGGACGATCACGAAGTCCACCTCCTCCGGGCCCTTGCCTTTGAGAGGGCAGTCTACGCCTGGAAAGAGCTTCACCGGACGCAGGTTGATGTACTGCTGAAGCTCGAACCGCAGGCGCAACAGCAGGCCCTTCTCCAGGATGCCCGGAGCGACATCCGGATGGCCGACAGCCCCGAGGTAGATGGCGTCGAAGCCTCGCAACTCGTCGAGGGCAGAGTCGGGCAGCACGTCGCCCGTCTTCAGATAACGCTCGCCTCCGAAGTCGTACTGCGCTGTCTGGTACTCAAACTTGTCAATCTCGCTGACGGCTTCGAGCACCTTCAGCCCTTCCCGCACGACCTCGGGCCCGGTGCCGTCGCCCGGTATGACGGCTATCTTGTGCATGGCAATCTCTCTGCGGTAGATGGAGGCGAAGTGCGAAAGGAATGGAAAAGGCAAGCTTAACCGTCGGCTGCGGAAAAGTCAAAGTCAGCCCCCCAGGCTTCTGCCACCCCGAAGGCGCTCCCGCAGAACCCGCTTCATCGGCCTGCGTCCGCACCAGGGTGTACGCCCGAAGAGCTATTGTGCAAAGAGAGGAAGCCCGCAGTCCCGAGGCACTGTCGTTCCGAATCCCGCGCCGGCGGGATGAGGAACCTCGGGGCGCCCGGAGAATAGGGGGTGCCACGTTTACCCGCCGGTTGTTGGCGGGCCCAACTCGCCTGACGGCGAGTTGAGCGTGCCCCACATCCGCAGTTCTGCCACAGCCTCCCAACCCAATGCAGAGCAGACGGCGGCTCCCGCAGCCGAAACGGTCCGATGGGGTCTTCATGCACGGCGGAAGCCGGAAGTCGGCGGCGCCCGTGAACGCTGGTTACTTCAGCCCCCGCGCCTTCGTCGCGTACGACGCTGCAGTCGCCGGGTCTTGCACAACGTTTTGATAGAAACGCGAAAGCGCCTCATAGCCGGGACGGTAACCGGGCTCGACCTCCACGGCCTTCCGATACGCGGCAAGCGCCTCCTCAAGGTCTCCCCGCAACATGCACAGTTCCGCTAACTCCGTAAGCAGTTCGGGATTCCGGCCCTCTGTGCTGAGCGCCTGGCGGACCGCCTGAATCCTGTGGTCTACGTCCCCCCCGGGAGGCGCCGGTGCAAACTCCAGGGCGGCAATCCTTCTCGCGTACGCCAGCTTCGGGTCCAGATCCTGCGCCTTCCTGTAGAAGGTCAACGCTTCGGCGCCTCGTCCCTGCCGGTCCAGGAGCACGGCCAGGTTCTCGCAAGCTCCGGCGTAGCTGGGATCGGCCTCGACGGCCTTTCGGAAGAACTCCTCGGCCTCGCGGTTCATGCACCGTCTAAGGCAGACCACTCCGATGTCGCTGATGACTACCGGATACGGCAAGGCGTATTCGGCTGCCTTGCGGTAGTCGGGCGCCGCTTCCCTGATGCGCCCGGCGCTCATCAACCTCTCGCCCCGCATCAGGTAGTAGCACGCAAACACCAGGTAATCGAAGTCCATCAGCGCTGTCGAAAGCCGAAGGTTCGGCAAGGCCGTGTCGCTGAAGACGGCGGGCGCACCTGGAACGACCGCTTGCTCGGAACGCCGCAAGCCGAAGACGAACCCCCATGGGTCGAACTTGCAGCCCCGCCGCTCGGGGGGGCCGGTCAACGGGGCGGCATATACCGGCCGCTGCCCCCGACGGACCAGTTCCTCTTGCACCACGCCGCCGTCGGTTGAAGGCACCGGTGGGTTTAGCCCGGCGAGGTAACGCCGGAGGCGGGGCGTCGGATACCTGGGCATGTCGGCCAGGAGCACGTCCCGCCGGACGCCTTCCACCACCTGCAAATAGATAGTCGGGAAGCCGCTGAAATCAGGCCCGCAGAAGTAAACGGCGTTCGGCTCAAGGCTCTCCAAGGCTGCCCTGGCGAAATCATAGGCCAGGTAATTCCTTGACATGTCGTCGTGTTTCCAATTGGACGCGAGCGGGTAGAGGACGACGCCCAGGCAGATCAGGGCTCGCAGGCCCGTCCCGAGTGCCGCGCCGGCGGCGCCGATGGCCGTCCATGCCCACGAAAGCCCTGCGGCAATGGCGATCGCCGTGCAGGCGTAAGCGGGCAGGTAATACACCTGCACTCTCGCCAGGCCGTCGGGCTTGTAGGCCACCTGAAGGATCATGATCAACAAAACGGTGTTGCACAGGAAGACGCCGCCCAACAGGGCGCATTCTTTTCGCCGCTGCCGCAAGGCCCAGCAGCCGAGCAGGCCGAACGGGACCAACACGAAGGGCGTGAAGCTGTCCCACAGGAGCCTCACGACATGGCCCAAATACAGAACCTTCGCCCAGAGCGAGAACCCCGTCTCGAAGTCCACCTTCCTGTACTGGGCTCGGGTTACGTGGTGCCAGAAGTTGTGCCACGTTGAGGGCTCGCCCCAGTTCATGGCGGGCTCCCGGGCGGCCGCCAGCGGCAGGTAGACGTACACCAGAAGCCCCGCAAGCACGAGGCCGGCGCAGCCAAGCACGAGACGCAGGTTGCGCAATACCGTCGGCCTGACCAACAGCACGTAAATGCCGATGGCAGGACTGACAAGCAGCATGAGCGAGTAATGATTGCTCAGGCTGAGGCCGAAGACACCCGAGGCCGCGTACAGGAACGCGCTCTTCTTCGTGTCGCTCCACAGGAGAAGCAGGAGTATGATGCTAAAGAGAAGGAAAGTATTAAGCGTGTAGAACTTTGCCGTCACCGATTGAGACCAGAAGATGCGGGAGAATGCGAGCGCGAGCGCCCCCACAAACGCAGCGACCCTCTGAATGGAGAGCTGCCGGCAGATCAGGTACACCATGCCAACCGTAAGCGCTCCAAAGAAGGCCGACATCAGGTTGATGCGCCAGGCCGGGTTCGAGACGGGGAGAAGCGAGAAAGCCTTGCCGATCAGGCAGTAGAGCGGATAGCCGGACGGGTGAGGGACGCCCAACGTGCAGGCGGCCGCGATGAGTTCCCCGCTGTCGCCCGAGGTGACGGTCGGCGCAAGCGTGACGAAGTACACGACACCGGCTGCCACGGCAGCGAGAAAAGCCGCGAGGACGTCGAGCCCGTTGAGACGCGTTTCTGATCGCTCTTCCAATGTCATAGATCGCTATGCCGCCCGCGACAGAGCGTCAACTCGTTGAGCCTTCTGCTGGGAATCCAAACGGCTCAAACCGAGAAGAGCCGGCAAACCAGCCCAATCGCCTCGTGCCTGGCTTTCATCTGCCTTGGCAGGGGCTGATTCACATCGCCGGGCACTGACCCGGACCGTGTCATTCCGAGGAGCGCGCAGCACGGGCGCGCGACGAGGAATCTCCGCGAACCGAGAAGTTCCGCATCTGGAGGTCCCCTTTTGTTCCTCTTGGGACGGAAAGCCAACTCGGGGTAGCCACATGCCGACAGGTCGAGTCGGTCGAAGCGGTGTTCGTAAGCGTGTTCAGGAATCATTTGTCGCAGGAAAGGCTGGAATCGGACGAGCGGCTAACCTCCGCCATAGTCCACCCATTTCCATATTGCCGGAATCAGCCGGCCAGACGAAAGACGCACGGAAAGCCAACGCGCGCCGACAATGAGGGCTACGCCGAGGGCCGTCTCCCAGGCACTTCCGGCCCAGGTCGGGTCCCACATCCCGCTGAGGCAGCCCGCCACCGCCCACGAGGCAAGAGCCGCAATGCCCTTGGCCGCAAACCACAATCCGAGCAGGAACACCCACGGCTGAACGACCCCAGCGCGCACTGAAGCCGAAGCCTCCTGCGTAGCCGTCCGCCGGGGTCTGCACAGCCAGCCCAGATCACCTTTGAATGCGAGCAGGGCTGCGTACCCGGCCGACATGAAGACCACGGCAAGGCACGCGCGCACATAACCACCCTCGGCCTGCGGCGAGCCCGACCTCGCGAGGTCGGAGAGGGCGTCCCCCACAACGCGCCTGAAACCATGGATGGCCAGCAGCGCCAGAGCCACCTCAACCGCCAGCAACACTGGCGATGTCTCGGCTTCCTGAGCCGGCGCCCCGCCGCCGCTCAGAAACCGACCAAGCGGCCACACGACGTAGCTCGACACCCAGAGGACCACGATCACTGCAATGACCGATATCACTATCGCCCGCGCAATCTCCCAGACAGACCCCCACTTCACGTCGTGGTAGTTCCACGGCCCTTCCCACGAGCTAAGGCTGGTCACGAGAAGGTAGCAGACACTGACGGCCAGCGCTGCAACCATCGCCGTATGTGGACTGAAACGAACCGCGGCCTTGGACTGACCCGAGTCCTCCCGGTCTCTTCCGTACCGACGGCATAACGCCCCGGCGAACAGGACCATACCGGCGGCCACAACGAATCTCGCTGTCGGCTCACCCACTATACGTGCAATGTGCTGCAGCGGTGCGGCGAAGCCCGGCTGTCCCACCAACTGCCGCCAGATCGCGGCCGACCCTACTGCCCGGGCCAGAGCCCTGCAGGCGGCGTAAAGCAGGATAAGGACTGCCCCGGCTTCAGCAGTAGAGGACAAACCGCCCCGTGCACACCTTCCCAGGGTGGCGGCAATCCGCTCGGGCACCCTTACGAACGTCACCCCGAGGCACAGGAAGATCGCAATCGCCGGCACTACCGTCCGTTCCCAGGAGGATACGAGACCAAGGGAGGCCCCGGCGCCCATCAGAAGCAACCACACCCCTATGAGACAGACTCCCCCCCGAAGAAACTCGAAAGGCCAGGGCGGCTCCGGCTCAAGCGGGGGCAGCAACCCTCGCGCCAGCCCCCTCGCCCAGACGAGGCAACCGACACCAACGGCAGCGAACAGCGCGAGCATGCCCCCAAACGCCACAATCCCCATTCCTCCTGCCTGCTGCCCGTGGTCAGCGAGGGCGGTACGCAGCATATCCCAGGCCATGGGAAGGGTCTCTCCGACCTCGACGAGAAACACAATCCCCAGCACCTTGAATGCAATCCGCGCCCGTCCCTGCTGGGTCATTGCTCGCCTCCTGTCAGCCCTTTCCTAAAGCCAGCCATCTGCCGATGGTGGAAGCAACCGGCCATGCGACAGCCTCATCGAAAACCAACCGGCACCTAAGATCGGTACCAGCCCGAACGCTGCCTCCCAGGCACTGCCGAGCCACGTCGCGTCCCACGCCACGCTGAGGAGGCACGCCGCCGATCGCCGTCGAAGAGCACCTGGAACGCGAGGCATTTCGCGAACTCCTCGGTCGCGGGTTCTGAGCCTGGCCGGGCCGATGCTGCGAAGGCCGGAGGCCCGCACGCTCCGGCCGGTGCGCAGTCCCATCATTCCGACAGGCGGATGGCGCCCCACCTGATGGGCGTCCCCCAACTGCGATCGCGGTTCTTGTCGCTGTAGAACTGCTCGACCGGAACGCCGTCGTCGCTGAGGGCGAAGTTCAGCCCCATGACGGTGCCGCCTTCCATGACGGCAGGCGCCAGCACCTGCGCCGGCAGGAAAAACTCCAGCGCGTAACCGCCCTGGACGGGCCGCCAGGCACACTGGATGCCGGCCCGCTCTTCGCCGGTGCGCCCGTAGGCCACCAGCCACCGCCCCGCCCCCGGCCCGGCCGCAGGGTCGGGGCTGAAGGCGTACTGCGCCGTATGCTCGGTCCGTTCGAGGGCGCGCTCGAAGTCCTTCTCGATGAACAGTTCCAGCGCGTCTCCCCGCCAGGGGGCCTCAGGATCGGCACGGACTGAGTCGTCCCGCACCTGCGCCGCTCCGTATAGGCCCTCCTTTCGCCAGCCCAGGCGCACCGAGCTGGCATCGGCTCCCTGGAATGGACGTGGCAGCGAAGGAACATCGGCCCATTCCTTCAGGTCGGCGTCCACCGACACCGGGCCGCTCAAGCGAGGCACGGCCACCGGCTCCGGCTCGGGAACGGTCTGACGGACAGTCCTGTGCCCCACTCGCAGGGGCAGGTCCTCGGCTTCATAACGGCGTCCCGCCAGGGTCACGGTCAAATCCGCGACCAGCGAAGGATGCAGTCCCTGCATGTCCACCTTCACGCCCGGCGGCGCCTTGACCCCGAAAACGAAGGCGCCATCCGCCAGCTCGCCTTCGCGGGGCGCCACTTCCCAGCCTTTGGACTCCCCCGCCCCCGACACGGCCACTCGCTCCGCCATCGAGAGCGCACTGCCGCGCAACGTGGCCTGCGTCGTCTGGCCCGGCTGCGGAGGGGCCGGGAAGTCCACCGACAGGTCAACGAACAGCGGCGTAAGCACCGCCGCCTTCTTCGTGGTCAGGGCCTCGGCCATGACCGCGCTCTGGTAGGAACCTCCCTCCTTCACCAGCGAAAACGCGTCCATGACAGAGCCGTCAGGCCGCTTGACCGTCACGTCGCACCGGTTCCCGCTGACCTCGAACAGGCAGTAGTGGGATTCGGCCCGGCCGATGCCGCCTGCCAGCGTGGGAGAAGGCACGGCCCGGTACAAGGGAGCCCCCCCGCCGGCCGACACAATGTGGATCAGCGGTTTGCGGCCCGGCGGCCCGATCGGGACAAAGCGCTCATAGAGGTGGGAGTGCCCGGCCACCACGAAGTCCACGCCGTGCTCCTCCAGGACGGGAAGAAAATCCTCCCGCCCCCACTTGCTGCCGTGGCCCCCCACGTTGAACATGGGCTCGTGGGGCATTACAAAAGTCCACTCGGCACGGCGTGTTGACAAGTCCCGCTTGAGCCATTCGAGCATCTCGGCGCGGTCCGCGTAGCAGTCCAACACCACAAAGTGAATGCTGCCGAAGTCGAAACTGTAGTAGAGTTCGTTGCCGGGCAGGTCGAACAGCTCGCGGTAGAGCACAGCATCCTGTTCGTGGTTACCCCGCACCGGCCACAACGTGGCCCCGCGCAGGTAGGCCGCCGCCGGGTCCATGAACTCCTCCTTCCACCGCTCCAGGACGCGGCCGTCCGTGACAAGGTCGCCCGAACAGACGACAAAGGCGGGCCTCTCCCGGGCGATGGCCTCGGCCACGGCTCGGTGGCGCTCCGGGTAGGAACGGGTATCCCCGTAGATCACGAACCTCGCGCGGGACGGCGCGTCAGGCGTCGGAGCCGTGACGAAAGAGCCCTGCGCGGCCGCCCTGCCCTCGCCGATGCGGTACTCATAGCGGCTGGCCGAGGCGAGCCCCTCGAAGGCGACGCAGTGCAAGAGTTCCCGGCCCCCATTCACCACCTGCGGCGCCGAAAGGGCCGTCAACGCCAGGCCTTTCCCCTCCAGACGCACAGGAGTGGCTGGCACACCCGGCTCGGAAACCCACAAGACGGTGCCCTGCGACGGACCAACGCGGTTGACATACGGGCCCATCAGGATGTGGGATCTACAGCCAACCAACAGGGGTGCCGCGAGCACGCACAGGACGATGGCCTGCCACGTGCCCAGGCGCTCCGCCCTCTTGCCGCAGGGCGGCCGGAAGCGTTCGGCCGCCGCCCCGGCGCATGGTGCTGCCCATAGCCCCCCCGGCAATCCGGACGGACAGCCCGCCAGTGACGGCTTCGAGTCTCCCCGCTGAGCCTCCGATTTAGTCCTTTGCATGGTCAACCGATCCTTCTCAAATGCCGCTTGTCAACCGGAACGCGTGTATCCGACGATGCATTGTAGCCAAGCGAATGCAGCCGTCAACACATCTGGAGGGACACGGTCCCCCTCGGACGCAATGGAGTGGACATGCCTTTGATCAGTCCGATGCGTCCGATCAGTCCGGCGGCTTGCCCCGCCCGTTGTGGGGAAGCCTCAATGGCAAGCGTATCCGCCCTTCTGCGGTGATGGCAATGCTGCACTCACCGCGCCGGGCCCTTGGCCCCGTCAGGGGCCACTGAAATCAGCCCAGCGATTCATCGCTGGGAACGCCTTCTCCCCCTGTGTCGGCCCTTCTCCTCGACCTGCTGAGGAGTCATCCGTCCGATGAAAGGCTGGAGGCGGTAGAGCAGCTAACGTTTGCCATAGTCCACCCAACTCCCCACGGCCCGAATCAGGCGGCCATGCGAAAGCCGCACGGACAACCAACGCGCGCCGACAATGAGGGCCACGCCAAGGGCCGTCTCCCATCCCCTGCTCATCCATGTCGCGTCCCATGCCCCGCCGCGAAGACACGTCGCCGCCCACGCGGCGAGGGCGGCTCCGCCGTAGATCGCGAGCCACAATCCCAGCAGGAACAGCCACGGCTGAAGCACCGCTGCCCTCACCGCCTGCAAAGGCTCCTGCTCTGGCATCCGCCGAGGTCTGCACAGCCACGCCAGGTCGCCCTTGAACGCCAGCAAGGCGGCGTACTCAATCGCAAGGGCCATCCCCGGCAGCCAGGCCGGCACCGTTCCGAAATCCCTTTGCTCCGGCGTTGATCTCACAGTCGCCCACAGGGCCCTTGCAATGGCCTGCTCAAGGCCGTTGATTGCGAGAACCATCAGAGCGACCTCCACTGCCAGCCCGGAGGACGCTGCCTCGGCGGCCTCAGGAGCCGTCGTGCTGCCGCTCAACCGGCGCCCGATCGGCCAGACGACGAACCCCGCCCCCCAGAGAACCCCCACCAGCACAACGCCGCAGATCAACCCCCATCTTAAGACGGTCCACGGGGATCCCCACTTGACCAAGCCGTAGTTCAGCATCCCTCCCCGTGTGACCACGCAGAAGATCAGAAGGCAGCAGAGGCCGATCGCCAGCGCTGCTCCGATCAGCGTCGAGGAACTGAATGAGAGCCCGGCCCCGGACGCCCTAAGGGATTCACCAGGCCTCGCGAAGGCCCGGCAAAGCCCCCCCGTAAACCGAGCCAGCACAAGAGCTGTTACGAGGATTATGCCCGTACCAGCAGCCGTCTCCAGGACCTGCTGATGGCCTTGGTTGGCCAGTTCGGGATACCTGCCCACGTAGGACCACCAGAAACCAATTGTCGCCGCAATGTTTTCCAAGGCCATGCAGGCGAGATAGAGCAGCAGCAGAACTGCCCCCGCGGCCGCTGACGATAGACCTCCCCGCGCCCAGCGGCCCAACGCTCCGGCGATCCTCCCCGGCGCCGCCAGCAACGCCACTCCCAAAAGGAGAAAAACCGCTACGGCCGGCAGCACTCCCAGGCCCCAAGTAGTTGCCAAACCGAACGCCTGACCGACCCCCGCCACAAGGAACCACGCCCCCATCAGGCAGACGCCGCCCCGGGCGAATTCCATCGCCCATGGCAACTCTGGCTCCACAGGAGGCAGAAGCGTCTCCGCCAGCCGCGGCGCCCACCTCAGGCAACAGACGCCCGCCACGGCGGACGCGGCGAGCCAGCCCGCGCCGGCTACCAGTTCCGACGACGCGCGCATATTGCCGCTAAAGAGCACTTGCAGCGTAGTCCAGACAAAGGGAAGGCACTGCGCCGCGGAGACCAGCAACCCAATCCCCAGAACCTTGAACGCGACCCGCGCTCGTTCCTGCTGGGTCATTGCTCGCGTCCTGTCAGCTCTTTTCCAACTGCAGCCAGCCATCTGCCGATCGCTGGAAGCAAGCGGCCGTACGAAAACCGACCCGAGAGCCAGCCCGCACCAAGGATGAGAGCCAGCCCGAACCCCGCCTCCCAGACCCTGCCGTACGAACCCGCGTCCCACCACCCGGTCACGGCGGCCGCTGTTACCCAGGCAATGATACCGGCGCTGCCCTTGACCACAAACCACAACCCGAGCAGGAACATCCACGGCTGGAGAAGGTCCGCCCGCACAGCAGGCAATGGCTCTTGCGCAGGCATTCGTCGCGGCCCGCAAAGCCACGCCAAATCCCCTTTGAAGGCAAGCAAGACGCACCATCCGACAAGCGGAGTCAAGCTGCCAAGCAAATAAGTAAACCAGCCTGAGCTTGCCAAGGCCGAAGGCAGATAACGGAGGCCGAAGCCGATAGCCCGCTCAACACCCCACAGCGCCAACACCACGAGGGCCACCTCTATGGCCAACCGCGCGGACGACGCCTCGACGTCCTGACTCGGAGTGCTGTTGCCGCTGAGACGCCGCCCAAGAGGCCATGCTACGAAGCGCATGGCCCACAGAATGGCAACGGCCACAAGAGGAAAAACAGCTTCACGCACCAGAAACCTGGGCAAATCCCAGTATAAGGCGGGGAATGGCCGCGGCCATCCCCCGGAGAAAAACCGACAGAAGACGCCGATTGCGATTGCCGCGCCCAAAAGCGTAGCCGGCGCGAGGCGTGCCAAGGCACGAGGCCTAAGAGAGGAGTCCCGTCCCGTTGCATAGCGCCTGCACAAACCTGCCGCAAAGACGCCCGCGACCAATGCCAGCAAGATCAGGGCCGCGTAACTGGCAGCCCTCAGAAGCATCCCCAGTTCAGGCGAAACCGGCAGCGCCCCGTAATGCAGCCCGGATCCCACCCATCTGAGAGCGTCCGCAAGACCTCTCCCCATAATCCATAGTAGAAGAAGGACGGCCCCTGCCTCGGCCGTGGACGAAGGGCTGCGCGCCCACCGAACCAGGCCCTTTCCGATCAACGTCGGAGCACCCACGAAGCCTAAGGCGAGCGCGACCGAGACCGCGACGTCAAACTCCATTCCCAATCTTGAAGAACTGGCCAACTGGAGGGAATCCGCGGTTGCCTTGTACAGAAACCAAACCCCCATCAGGCAGACCCCTCCCCGGACAAACTCGAAGGGCCACGGGGCCTCCGATTCGAGCGTAGGCAGAAGTGCTCGCGCCAAGCTTTGCGCCCAAACAAGGCAGAGGAACCCAATGAGGGCGAATGGCCCAAGCGTGATGCCGCGTGATGCCATACTGGCCAGACCATCATGCACGGAGACGGAGGAGAAGGTCAGAAGGTTGATTGAGCGAACGAGGACGGCTCCCGCGGTTATGGCCAGAAACACGAGCCCGAGGGCCTTGAAGGCAATACGCGCCCGTTCCTGCTGGGTCATTGCGCTGCTCCGACAGGCCGTTCCCCAAGTCAACGAAGGCGCACTTGGCGACGCCGTGCGGCGACAGGTTGGCATCCCGTCGGCGCCGCGAAGGCGCCCTCAGGATAACACGTAGCGGCCCACGAGGCTATAGTCTCTCACAGCCACTGCTCGCCGCTGCTGGAGACGATGATGTGACGCTGCCAGCCTGGGGATATGTCCGGGAAGTCGAACTGGCAGCATGCCCCCCGGCGCGCCGCACCGCCGCACATTGTCGTCCCGAGTCTGCCTCACGGCAGACGAGGGACCTCGGGGCGGAGCAGCCCCTCTGGAATCCAGGCCGTTATCCCTGCCCGCGCAGTGAGCCGACTGTCCGCCGTCGAGGACGGCTTCCTTGGCCGGCCTCGACCAACTGTCGCTATCTCAGCCACAGCCCGCCGTCGAAGCCACAGTGTCTCACAGCCACTGTTCGCCGCTGCTGGAGACGATGATGTGACGCTGCCAGCTTGGGGATGTCTCGGGGAAATCGAGCCGGTAGTGCGCACCGCGCGACTCCTCGCGCTGCCGCGCGGACATGCAGATGAGCCGCGCCACGGTGAGCATGTTCTGAAGCTCCCAGCCTTGCGGATCGTCGAACTCCTTGTCCATCACGTAGCGGCACCAGAACGTGATCATCTCGAGCGCCTCGTCAAGGGCCTTGCCCGTGCGCTCCACGCCCGCGTCCCGCCACATCAGGCTCTTGAGCGAGTTGTCCACGTCCGCTAAGTTCAGCGTCCCGTAGGCGGGCTCCTGCGGCAGGCCCTGCAAGGCGTGCACTGGCAGCGCCTCCCCCATCCTCTCCAGGTTTGCCAGAGCCGTTTGGGCGCAGCGCCGTCCGAGCACCAGGCCCTCTAACAGCGAATTGCTGCCGAGGCGGTTTGCGCCGTGCAGGCCCGTGCAGGCTACCTCGCCGCAGGCCAGCAGGTTGGATATGTCGGTCCGGCCGTCGAGGTCCGTGCTGACGCCGCCGATCATGTAGTGCGCTGCCGGGCGGACCGGTATCAGGTCGTCGGCCGGGTCAAGCCCGAACCGGCGGCAGAGCGCCGTGATCGTCGGGAAGCGGCCCTCCAGGTACTCCGCAGACATACCCCGCACGTCGAGGTATACGTTCGTGTGCTGGGTGCGCGCCATCTCGTCAATGATGCTGCGGCTGACGATGTCGCGCGGCGCAAGCTCACCATCCGGGTGGTAGCGGGACATGAATCGCTCGCCCTCGCGGTTCCGCAGCACCGCTCCTTCGCCGCGCAGCGACTCGCTGATCAGGGCGCGCGAGGCGCCGGCTACGTAAAGCGTCGTGGGGTGGAACTGGACGAACTCCATGTCTTGCAGGGACGCGCCGGCGCGGAACGCCATGGCCACGCCGTCGCCCGTCGCGACCGCCGGGTTCGTCGTCTCGCGGTAGATGCGCCCGCACCCGCCCGTGGCCAGGATCGTCTGCTTGGCGCGCACCATCATGAGGCCGCGCGCCTGGTGCCGGATCAGCGCGCCGTGGCAGGCGCCGTCCAGCGTCAACAAGTCGAGCGCGAACGTGCGCTCGAACACGTCCAGATGCGCGCGCTCGCGCGCTCGCGCGGCGAGCGTCTCCTCGATGGCAAGCCCGGTGGCGTCGCCGTTTGCATGCAGGATGCGCGGCCGGCGGTGCCCGCCTTCGAGCGTGAAAGAGAACCCCCCGTCTTCGCGGTCAAATGAGACCCCCATGTCCATCAGCTCACGCACACGAGCCGGGCCTTCCTCCGTGACGACGCGGACCGCCTCCTCGTTGCATAGCCCGCCGCCCGCTTCGACGGTATCCACGAAGTGGTCCCCCGGACTATCGCTCGGCCCGAGCGCAGCGGCGACGCCGCCCTGCGCCTCGCCCGTGCTCCCCTCGCGAAGCCCGCCTTTGGTGACGAGCAAGACCGACACGCCCTCGGGCAGCCCGCAGACGGCGCTCAGGCCGGCGATCCCGCTGCCGATGACGAGCACGTCGGTGAAAATCTGAGGGATGTTGTAGCTGCTGAAGTGGACAAGATAGCGGCGCAGCCGCAGCGGTCTTCTCATTGTTCCTCGGAGAGCACTTTGTAGTATCGGTTTACGGCTTCGCGGTAGCGCGCCGAGAGCCGCTGGTCGGCGCCCTCAAAGCGGCTGCGGAGGGTGTCCTTCTGCAATTTGGTCGGCAGGGCGTCCTTGGCGGCCACGCCCTTGCCCGCCTCCTTGCCCGTCTCCATCACATGGCCGGGCTTCTCTGCTGCCTCCGGCTGCTCCTGTCCGGGAGTGCCTTCGGCGTTCTGCCCTTCCTGCCGGTCGCGCCTGTAGCGGTCCACAAACTGGCGCAGGCGCTGACGGTCCGTCCCCAGGTCTTTCAGCAGTCCCGGCGGCAGGCGGTCCTCGTCGAGCATGCGCCCCAGTTCTTCGACCGCGTTGTCCACGTCCCTCTGCGGGAGCTTCTCTTCGCGCGCTCCGGGCTGAGGGAGAGCTGCGACGCCTGTGCCGGGCGCCCCGCCGCCGGATCCGCCCGAGCGCGCGGGTCCGAGCGCAACGCTGCGCCCGCCGCCAACGCCCGCCGATCCGGTACGGCTCGAAGCAGCGGCCGCGCCTTCGCTCGACCCCTGCTGCGAGCCCGTTGTGCCTTCGCCGGCGTTCGCCCCGGCCGAGCTTTGCCCGCCCGGCTCGCCGCCCGACGCCTCGCCCGCACGGGGCGCGCCACCGCTCCGCGCGCCCGCCTGGCCCTGCTCGCCCGCCCGGCCGGGCTCTCCGCCAGCCTGGGCGCCGGACTGTGCGGCGCCTCCGCCGGTTCCGGGCTGAGCGCCGCCCGCCTGTGACTCGCCGGGTTCGCCGGCGCCCGGTTGAGCACTGGCCTGCCCGCTGCTCGCAGAGCGGGCTCCGCCGCTTCCCCGAGCGCTCGGTGCGCCCTGCTCTCCCTGGGGAGTTCCTGCGGCGCCCTCGGCGCCCTCAGCCGCCGGCGCTTGCTCGCCGCCTTGCCCTTGGGCAGCTCCTTGTGCGTGCTCCGCGCCGGCCTCTGCTGCCTCGCCGCCCTCGCGCTCGCCCTGGGCGGTGGCAGATTGCTCGCCGCCCGCCGCCCTGCCTTCGCCCTGAGCAGCGGCCGCGGCAGGAGCAGCATTGCCATCGGGGGCCGCGCCCTGCCGCTCGCCTGCCTGCCCGGCGCCGCTCGCCGAACGCTCGGCGCGCACGCCCTCGGGCGGCACGGCGGGCTGCGGTTGGGCGGCTTCCTGCGGCGTGCGCTCGCCGGTTCCCGTCCCCTTGCCGGCTCCCTCCCCGGCACCAGACTGCGCCGCAGGCTCCGGAGGGGGATTGACCTGCTGATCGGTCGCCGGTGCTTGCCGACCGCCTTCCTGACTTCCGGGCCCCGGCTGCGCAGAGGACTGCGGGGCCTCGCCGTTCGCTGAAGCCGGCGCCTCCCGGCCGAGCAGTTCGGCAACCTTGCGGGCATACTCATCGCGCTGTCGGCGTGCTTCGTCCTCGGTTGCCGATGGCGCTCCGTTCTGCTCGCCCTGCACCTCCTTCGGCGGCTGCCCGGGCGGCGTGACGGTCGGAGGCCTTGCCTCCGCTCGCTCCTCAGCCGGCGGCGCGGTCTGTGGCGCTTCGGCGGGCTCCTGCTGCGTGGCCGGCTCAGGGCGCGCAGGCCCGGCTTTCTCTTCAGCGCCAGGCGAAGCGGCGGGAGTTCCGGCGGGCGCCTCAGGCCCGGCGATCAGGATGCGGCGCGTCTCCGAGCGTCCGACCTGCGGCAGCTCCGGCCGGTTATCCTCGACCTCCAGGTAATATGTCACCACCGCGCCCGGCGGCGCACCAATTGTCGCCAGGTTCCATTCCCAATCAGTATCCTCGACCTTGGCGAGGCGCGGCTCGCCGATCTTCAAGGCAGGAGTGAGCACCCCGTCAAAGGAGTAGCGCAGGTTGACGCGCTCAACACTGAAGTCGTCGCGCGCGCTGTAGACGATGGTCACCTTGTCCGCCGGCTGGACGCGGATGCCGTCCGGCGGGGCCAGCAGCTTGACGGACGGCGGCTGATCGTCGCGGCAGATGATCCTGTACTTGACGGGCGATGGGTTCTTGAAGGTCACGCCGCTCGGGTAACGGATGGTCTCGAAGCGCGCGACGTAGGCATCCGATCGCACCGCTTTGAACTGGCCCTCCAGGACGTTCTGGCCGTCTGCGGGCTGCAGCCAGACGCGCCGTCCGGAGTCGAACTCGAGGACGCCGGACTGCGGAGGCAGGCTCGTCGTCGCCCGCAGCCCGATCAGGGTGCCCGCTACGACGTCCAGGTTGCCGTCAGTCACCGTGCGCGCCGGCAGGCCCGTGTACGCGGGGGGGGTGAGCGTCAGCTCCAGTTGCGTTACGGTCGGCGTGGGGAGCGCCGTAATGCCGAACCTGTCGCTCCGCGTGTCGCGCGCCACCACATAGTAGTTGCCGTTCTCCAGTATCGGAGGGAAGGCCCCCTCCCACTGGTCCTCGCCCTTTTTCGAGAGCAGTATCCGCCGGTCGTCGAAGGTCGTGCCGTTCCAGACCGCATAGACGCCGCTGGGCCTGATGCCCTCCACCTTGACCTTCAGGGGCGGCTCGTCCCCGACAATGGTGTACAGCTCGCCGGGCTCGATCGCCGTCAGGCGCGTGGCGGTGGGCGGCAGGATCTCGGCGCGCGGCCAGAGAAGACGCTCGACGCTGACAACGGCGCTCTTGGGAGAGACTGCCCCGTATGCGATGAAAGCCAGCAGGAGAGCCGCGAAGACAAGGCTCAGGCGAAGGTAGCGGCCCGGGTCCACGACAACGTCGGTGCCGAGCGCCTGGATGGAATGGACGACCTTCTGCTGCATGAGGTGCTTGATCTCAAGGGGCGTCTCGGGGTTGTCGCGGCACTGCAGGTAGCTGATGAGGGCGTTCTTAAGCTCCGGCCGCAGGGCCTCCATGCGGCGCGCGATGTAGAGCCTGTTGACGCGCTTGACCAGTGGGAAGAGCGTGGCCGCAAGGGCGGCGGCCGAAAGCGCCAAGACGAAGACGCGGAAGAATGCAAGCCGTTCCCATTTTTGCAGGATAAAAGCGTGGTCGAGAAGGACGCCGGCGAAGATGAGGCCGGCGACGATCAGGACGGTCCACATGTAGCCCCAGCCCATGATCCAGTAGGTGGCCGTGCGGCGGATGCGGTCTATCTTGGAGAGGACGGGGTCGCCCCCGTGCGCTTTTCTCGATCCGTTGGCCATACGAACCCTCGGCGCCGCCGTATGTGACGGGCTTGCGGAACGGGATGAGGCCTCATTCTTTACCGGTTTCATTATATTGCGAGCGGAGTGCGGAGTAAACGCCTCCGGCGAACGGAAAGGTTCACCACAGAGGCCCAGAGGACGCAGAGAAAGGAACGAGGGTTGGGGGAAAGGCGGAAGGACAAAGACTTTGGGTTAGACGCCCGCCACAGCCTACTCCGCCCAAACAGCCTCGGCTACGAAGGCGGGACGGCGGTAAACCGCTGACGCGGATGGGCCTCCGCCCCTGTGCGAACGCGGTCGGATGGCGGTCCTCCTTCGCACAAGGCTACGGTGGATGCAGGTGGAGGCAGAACGGCAAGGAGAAGGCCACGGGTTTCCGACGCAGATAACCCTGGATGACGATGGATGACGGCGGACGAGGTTGCCGGTGTGGTCAGGACATGGGTGACGGTTTTCAAGGTGAAGCCTGCGTCACTATCGGGTCACTGCAAGGGGATCCAGTTCGTGCATTGGCCGCTTGGGCCGCTGGCGGATGGCTCCGACCCGTCGCTTGTGCGGCTGGTTGCGCTTGACGCAGCCTCCGCCAGGTGTTATTCCGGGGCGTGGCGCAACCCACGGAAGGCCACGAAACGGCCGTTTGGCGGTTATTGCAGAGGTTCGGCCCGAAATGTGTATAATATGCTAACCCGGGGGGAAACACATGGGCTGAGCGTTGTTGCCCGCGGAGGGCCTGGGGCGTTAGGCGGATCGGCCTAAACAATGTTTAGGAGGCATCACGCGCATGAAGCATCCAGCGTCCACCTTCGCCCTTGTTCTGGTGGTTGCCGTCTCCGGTTGCCGCGGATCGGTGGTTCCTGTCTCCGACTGCCTCGGCTCGCTTCAGCTCGCATCACTGCCCGACCTCAACAGCGGGCGATACAAAGCCAGTGTTTACATTTCTGCGGCAGCTCTGTTGCAGGAGATGGGGCGCAAGTCAGCTTGTCAGGCGTTGTCGCAGGCAGGAGAGAACCACCAAAACAACCAGCAGGTAGTTGTGCTCTGTCGAATGCTTTTCACCGAGCGGGCCAACTCCGAGTTCAGGCGCCCAAAGATCGGTGGTGCGTCCTTCTTGGGAGACACTGACTATCCCGACTGGCCGCTTGAACCTATTGAGCTGGTGGACGGCGTGCCGTTCCTCATCACGCAGGGGTATCTTGTCTTTGGATGGCCCGAGCCTGCCGACGAGTACTTGCGTTACTGCATGGCCAATTGCGATTGGAATACTACACGTTTTCGCGAGCCGACTGTCACAGAGAAGCGTAACGCACTTGGAAAGCTACTCGCATCGGAAAAGTGGAGGCGCCCTCTGAATGCCGAAGAGCGGCGTTTCTTGTCGGCACAGATTTGTCAAGAAGGCGGCCCATTGGGGTATTTGATCGGCTGCATAGTAATGGGCGGCTCGTCCAAAGCAGAAGAGAAAGCCCAGCCGAAGGCCTTCAACTCGCAGCTTGCCTTGGATGTGTACGCGGTGATCGGCGGGGCGAGCCAACTCGTCGGCACAACGCCTTCCGAGCAGCCGCTGACGATACCGCCATGCCAGTGGTGGTTCATTGACCCCCAGCGCCCAGTGGACCTGGAGAAGGTGCGTCAGGAGGTCGAGGCGCAGGGGGTTCCGGGGCTGAAACTCAGTGATGCTACGGATGCGGACCTCGAGCACTTGAAGGGCCTGACGGCGCTTCAGTGGCTCAACGTCTGGGGCACGCAGGTCACGGACGCCGGGCTGGAGCAACTGAAGGGTCTGACGGGGCTGCAGTACCTGCACCTCTGGGCTACGAAGACTACCGACGCGGGCCTGGAGCACGTGAAGGGTCTGACGGCTTTGCAGAGCCTCAACCTATCGCGTACGCAGGTCACCGACGCAGGCCTGGAGTATCTGAAGGGCCTGACGGCGTTGCGGTACCTCTACCTCGCGGATACGAAGGTCACGGGCGCGGGCCTTGAGCACATGAAAGGGCTGACGGCGCTGCAGTACCTCGACCTCACGGGCACGCAGGTCACGGAAGCGGGTGTTGAGCAACTGAAAAGGTCGCTGCCCCGCGTGTTTGTACGGCGGTGGCGTGCCGCAGAGTGAGCAAAGGTCCAGAACGCCTCAGCGCGGGCGACTTCCTGCACCAGAACGACGACATTTGCCACAGATTTGCACTGATACCCACTGATACGACAGATTGTGCTCGGTACAGACACAACGAGGCCGCTAAGCCGGGCCTCGGGGTAATAAACGCAGGCAGAACAGATTGGGGACGACACAACCAGGCACCGGGACTCAAGACCACAGCCGAGGGCGGCTGTGCCACAATAGGTCAAGACCGCAGCCCGCGGCGGCTGTGCCACAAGAGGTCAAGACCACAGCCGGGGGCGGCTGTGCCACAATAGGTTGAGACCACAGACGAGGACGGCGGCGGTCCTGCGGCGACGCGCATTGACAATACGTTCGCTGCGCTGTAACTTTCGGTTATGATATGGATTACGTCTGCATCCGGGGGCGCCGGCCGGCTCCCCTGCTCGATGCGGAGGCTCTCCGGGGGAGATCAGGCGCGTTGGGCCGCCCGGAAGGCGCAAGGCCCACAGGGCAAGATGCGCAAATTGCAGGATCGCACGATATGTTCCGCGTGCTGACACTTAATACTCACAAGGGATTCTCCTCGTTCAATCGGCGGTTCGTGCTTCACGAACTGCGCCTCGCCATTCGTTCCAGCGCGGCGGACATCGTGTTCCTTCAAGAAGTGGTCGGCGAGCACATGCGCAAGGCGCGGAAGTACGCGGCATGGCCTGCGACGCCGCAGCATGAGTTCCTTGCCGACGAGATCTGGCCGGACCATGCCTACGGCAAGAACGCGGTGTACCGCCACGGGCACCACGGCAACGCGATCCTGTCCAGGTACCCCATAGTGCATGCCGTGAAGGTGGACGTTTCAACCAACCGCGTCGAGCAGCGGGGTTTCCTTCACTGCATCATCAAGCCGCCTGAGCAGTTGCACCTGCTCCATTGCATCTGCGTACACATGGGGCTCTTCTCGTCGTCCCGAAGGAAGCAGCTCTCCATGCTCGCGGACTACGTCGGGAAGAACGTCCCGCGGGAGTTGCCGCTCATCGTGGCCGGCGATTTCAATGACTGGAGCCAGACGGGCAACGGCGCATTCGGCGAGGCATTGGGCCTGAGGGACGCGGCCGTGGTGACGCGCGGGAAACTGGCACGGACGTTCCCCGCGCGCCTGCCGATTCTGGCGTTGGACCGCATTTATTGTCGCGGGCTGACCGCGACGGGGTCGGGCATCTACCACAAGGATCAGTGGTTCAAGCTGTCCGACCACGCGGGGCTCTTCGCCGACGTTGCATTTCCCCCGGTGCGCCTGGGCGCCCGGTAGGCAGGACGCACGTTATGTGATACGGGCGAGTGCGAGGCGGGTTGGCCGCGCCAGGGCGCGCCGCCCTGCGGGTTGAACGACGCGTGCCAGAGCCGGCCTCTGTTCGCCGTTCCGAGCTGCGCCATGCTGAGAGTTCTGCTCCTCATCCTTGCCTTCGGTCCCCTGGTGGGCTTTCTATTCGCCCTCGTCCTGCTTGTCCACCTGGTCAGGCAGCGCAGATCGCCCATCAGCACAATTGCCTGGGTCCTGGCCATCTTCCTCCTGCCCGTCGTGGGCGTGCCCTTCTACATGGTCTTCGGCGGCCGCAAGATGAAGTACATGACCGCCCGGAAGGATGCCCTGCCGAGGGCGGAACAACTCGCCGAGGCCGCCCGGAAAGGCGAGGCCCCGCAGAGCACGGAGGCGGTCTTCCCCCTGAGGGACGGAAACGACGTGGGTCTACTGACCGGCGGCGAAGACGCATTTCGCACCGTGGTCGAGCTTATCAAGTCGGCGCAACAAAGCGTTTACGTCGCCACGTTCATCCTGAGGAACGATGACACCGGCAGGGCTATATTGGCTGCGCTGACGGAGAGGGCACGCGCAGGCGTGCAGGTGCGCCTCCTGTTGGATGCGCTCGGGTGCAGGAAGATCAAGAAGCGCCACCTCGCCCCGCTCAGGGAGGACGGCGGCAGGTGCGCATTCTTCATGCCGATGATCCACGTGCCGTTCCAGGGGCGCGCCAATCTGCGGAATCACCGCAAGATCGTGCTCGTTGACCGCCGCACGGCCATCATCGGCGGCATGAATCTCGCCGAAGAGTACATGGGCCCGACGCCCGGCCGACCGCGCTGGCACGACCTGTCCCTCAGCGTCAAGGGGCCTGTCGTATCGGACATCTACGCGGTGTTCAGTTCCGACTGGGAGTTCGCCGCGAAGGAGGCCCTGCCGCCCCCACAGGAGGAGCCCGCCGCGCAGGCCGGCGAAGGCGTCCGGCTGGAACTGGTGCCCAGCGGGCCGGATGCCCGTGGCGATTACCTTTTCGACACGATCGTCGCGTCCTTGTTCTCAGCACGCAGGCGGATATACATTATGACGCCATACTTCATCCCGGACGAGATGATCGTCAAGGCGCTCTGCATAGCCGCCCGGCGCGGAGTGGACGTCAGGATCGTGGTGCCCGCGGTGTCGAACCACCTGATCGCGGACCTGGTCCGCCGCAGCTATTTGCGCCAGATCCAGGAGGCCGGCGGCAAGGTTCACAGATTCACTCCGGGCATGCTCCACGGCAAACTGATCCTCGTAGACGATTCGCCCGCCATCGTCGGCTCCATGAACATGGACATGCGGAGCCTGTTCCTGAATTACGAAATAGCATGCTTCATTCACTCCGAACGCGTGGTGGCCGAGTTGGCGGCCTGGATGGCGGGGATCAGGGCGCAGTGCGAGGAAGGCGTCAGGGACGTGGCTGTGCCGGTGGAGTTTATCGAGGGGGTCGGAAGGCTTCTTGCGCCGCTTTTGTAGCGGAGCCTTGGACATCGGTTCGCGGGCGGATGGCGAGGCTGAGGGGCAGCCGTCAGCCCGGGAATTCAAAGAGCAGCTTCGGCGCGAAGTTGACGTAGTCGGCGCTCACGCAGCGGTACAGAACGCCGCCCGCTTCGCCCTCGAAGCCCTTCGCCGCATCCGGCCCGTGCAGATGCCCGTAGATGCAATGGCGCACCCCCGCGTCGCGGATCATAGCAGAAAGCTCGGTCTCGTCCAGGGCACCGCGGGGCGGGAAGTGGAATATGCTCACAGCGACATCCCACTGGAGCGCCCTCAGAGCGTCCAGCGAGAGGCTCAGCCGTGCGACGGCGCGCTTCCAGTGCCGCTCATCCTCTTCCCCCTTGTAGTCGGGGTGGCCCGGCCAGAGCCAGCCGCGCACGCCACAGATGCCTACTCCCCCGTAGACTGAAGCATCGAACCGGATCAAGCGCATTGACTCGCCGAGCGCGGCGCGCACCCGTCCCGGGCTCGAAAACCAGTAATCATGGTTTCCCTGGATGAAATACTTAGCCCCGGGGAGGGCGCCAATGAAGTCGAGGTCCGGCCGGGCCTCGTCAAGCCTCATGGCCCAGCTCAGGTCGCCGCAGAGGAGCACAAGGTCGTGCGGCCCGACGGCGGCGCGCCAGTTGCGTTCGAGCTTCTCCTGATGGCCCGCCCACTCGGGGCCGAAGACGTCCATCGGCTTCTGGCCCGAGGCAGACAGGTGCAGGTCGCCTATGCCGAACACTTTCATGGGGGCTCGCTCGCTTGCCACGAGTGAACGACGCGAGGCCAGGGACGATAGGGAAAAAACAACGGGGAAGAGGGCCGACGCAATGATTGGTCCGCTCTGACTACCGTCGTCTCGCGCTGCTGAGCCTGGAAGGGCTACGGCACCTCGGGCTCGCCGAGCCTGCGGCTGACGGCAGTCTTGGAGACGGTGATCTTGACGTCCTTGTCGTCGTCCACGCGAAGAACGAACTCGTCGTCCCTTATCTGAATAACCCGGCCGTAAATGCCCCCGATGGTCATCACGTCATCCTTGAGCTTGATGCTGTTCAGCATCTCCTGGCGTTTCTGGTCCCGCTTCTTCTGGGAGCGGCTCGTGAACCAGAAGAACGCAATCAGGATGAGGACGAACGGAAGGAGGGTCCAGATTCCGGACATGGGGTTCTGCGGCTGGGCGGTGCCGCCCGCCGGCGCTGGAGCAGATCCGCCGACCTCGGCAGCCAACACGCCGGAGGCAAGCACGAGCGCCTTGCTGAGCAAAGCAGTCATTCCTTTTCCTTTCAATCAGGACATCGTCGGAGGACGCGGTTGCTAAACTCGGCAAACTGCCTCCGAGCGATTGCAGCTCTGGCCTCGGACATCAGAGCGCTGTAAAAGGCCAGATTATGGATGCTCAGGAGGATCGGGCCGAGCATCTCGCCGACGCGAAACAGATGACTCACGTACGCGCGCGAGTATAACCGACAGCAGAGACAGGTGCAACCGTCCTGCACCGGCCGCGGGTCGCTTTTGAGGGAACTGTTGCGCAGCCGGAGGCGACCATCCGCCGTGAAGGCCGTCCCGTTCCGGCCCATGCGCGTGGGAGCCACACAGTCGAAGAGGTCCACGCCGTCTCCGATCGCAGCCACCACGTCGGCCGGGAATCCGACTCCCATCAGGTACCTCGGCTTGTCCTCCGGGAGCATCGGCGCGGTCGCGGAAACGGTGTGGCGGGACTGGACCTTGCTCTCCCCCACGCTCACGCCGCCGATGGCATAGCCGTCGAAGCCGATCTGGATCGTGCGACGGACGCTGTCCTCACGGAGGTCGTCAAAGACACTCCCCTGCACGATGCCAAAGAGGGCCTGATCGTCGCGGCCCCGGGACTCCTTGCACGCTGCGCTCCAGCGGAGCGTGCGTTCGAGGGAGGCCGTTGCGAGTTCGCGGTCGCACGGAAACGGCGGGCAGTGGTCCAGGACCATGGCCACGTCTGCGCCGAGCAGGCGCTGTATCTCCATGCAGCGGGCCGGGCCGAGGAACATCCTCTCCCCTCCCACCGGGCTGCGGAACCAGACGCCGTCCTCCCTGATCTGGCGGTGCTCGGCCAGGGAGAAGACCTGGTAGCCGCCGCTGTCGGTAAGTATGGGGCCGTCCCAGCCCATGAAGGCATGCAGGCCGCCGAGGGCTGCCACGGCCTCCGCTCCCGGACGGAGGGCCAGGTGATACGCATTGGCGAGCAGCATCCGGGCGCCGCAATCGCGGAGCTGAGGGGGCGTCAGCCCGCGCACGGACCCCCGGCTGCCCACCGGCATGAAGGCCGGCGTCTCAACCGTGCCTGAACGAAGGATGAGGCGGCCCGTTCGGGCCCGGCTGTGGGGATCGCGCGCTGTGATCTCAAACTGCATGGTTCGCGCCAAAGGGGCTTACGTGCAACGCAGAATGCAGTGCGCAGTCACCGGCGGACGCCCCTGCGGCAAGCTCAGGCGATGAACATCGCGTCCCCGTAACTGTAAAACCGGTAGCCTGCCGCCACTGCGGCGCCATACGCAGTCAGGACGTTTTCGCGGCCTGCGAAGGCGGACACTAACATCAACAATGTGCTGCGCGGCAAGTGGAAGTTCGTGATGAGAGCGCCGACAACGCGAAAGTCGAACGGCGGATAGATGAAAAGGTCCGTCCACGCGCCCTGCTCTTCCCAGCGGCCGCTCCGCGCGACGAATTCGAGGACGCGGCACGTCGTCGTGCCGGTCGCAACTATGCGCCTTCCCTCCCGGAGCGCCCTCTCCACCGCCGCCGCGGTTTCGCCTGGCAGATGAAAGTACTCGGCCTGGAGGCGATGGTCCTCCACGCACCGGCTCCGCACCGGTTGAAACGTCCCCGGGCCGACGAGAAGTGAGACCATGCAAACCTCGACGCCGCCCGCGCGAAGACGGTCCAGCAAGCTCTCGGTGAAGTGAAGCCCCGCCGTCGGCGCAGCCACGGCGCCAGGCCGACGGGCATAGACGGTCTGGTACCGCTCCCCGTCAAGATTAGGGATTTCATCCGGCAAACCGAGCCGCCTCCGCGCCCTTACGATATAGGGAGGGAGAGGCATGGAGCCGGCCTGGAGTATCGCCTCCGCGGCCACCTCACCGTCGCCAAGACACACTACCCAGCAGCCGTCGTCGGCATTGCTCACAAGCCGCACGCCGGCATCCGGCTCGCGCAGATGAAGGACTTCACCTTCCTTGAGCCGCCCCCCGCTCTTTACCAACGCGAGCCAGAGCGAGCCGTCGGCTCGCCCCGCGGCATCATTCCCCTGAGGACGCACGAGGAGCAACTCCGCGGCGCCGCCGGTCGCCCTTTCAGCGTGAAGGCGAGCAGGGATGACCCGCGCGTCGTTCATCACCAGCAGGTCTCCCTCCCCAAGCAGGGAAGGCAGGTCAGAAAAGCCGCGGTGCTCAATGGCGCCCGTCTGCCGTTCCAGCCATAGCAGGCGCGAGCCGTCGCGCGTCTCCGCGGGCGCGGCGGCGATCAATTCTTCGGGCAAGCTGTAGTCGAAAAGGTCCAGGCTCGTCATGTTACCTTGAGAATATGCCAGAAACGCAGAGGCCTAACAAGCGCGCTCCGGATGAGGCGGCGCGCGGGGCCGAGCGTCGCATCCAGCGCTGGGGGCGCGGTTCCTTCGGAGCCGACGGGCGAGGCCCAAGAGGCAGGCCGGCGCGCGGTCCATACATTCGCCAAAGAAAAGCCCCCCAATCACCTTGCAAAGGAACGGCCGCCGCAATTACACTCGCATGGCGTGAAACGGGGCGTTCTCTTGATCGAGTGCTCCGGCACGGAACGAACCGGCTGTCCGGGCGGGAACACGCGGAGAAGACAATGAAAACGGCGGGCAGGACACCCTGGGCCCAGCGTCCTCCCTACCGGATTGAGCTGCCGTCTGGTCGCGTGTTGGACATGGGCCCGCGCCCGCTGGTCATGGGGATACTGAACGTCACGCCGGACTCCTTCAGCGACGGGGACCAGTTCTTCACGTTCGCGAGCGCGGTCGAGCACGCGCGGGACATGTGCGCGGAAGGAGCCGACGTCATTGACGTAGGCGGCGAAAGCACGCGGCCCGGAAGCGAAGAGGTCTCGGCTGCCGAGGAGAGGGCGCGAGTCATCCCGGTCATCAAAGAGCTGTCAGCCGAAATGACCGTGCCCATCAGCATTGACACCCGCAAAGCGGAGGTGGCCGCCGCTGCGCTTGATGCGGGAGCTGAGATGATCAACGACGTGAGCGCGCTTCGGGGTGACCCCGAGATGGCGGGCCTCGCCGCCCAGCGGAAGGCGCCGGTCGTGCTGATGCACATGCAGGGCACGCCGAAGACGATGCAAGTCAAACCGTCTTACAAGGACGTGGTGGCTGAGGTGGCAGAGTGGCTTGCCGAGCGGGTCCATTTCGCCGTGGATGCGGGCATCGCCGAAAGCCGCCTGTTAGTGGACCCGGGCTTTGGGTTCGGCAAGACGGTGCAACACAACCTGGAACTGCTGCGCCGCCTTCACGAGCTGCACCGACTGGGCAGGCCGATCCTGGCGGGTACCTCCCGCAAGGCCATGCTCGGGAAGATACTGGGCGCCCCGGAGCAAGAGCGCCTCTATGGGACGCTCGCCACCGTGGCCGCCGCCGTGCTATCGGGCTGTCACGTAGTGCGCGTCCACGACGTGCGCCCTGCTCTGGAGACGGTGAAGGTCTGCGAGGCGATCAGACGAGGGATAGACTACCAAGATGCTTGATTACGTCCATGGCCTGAACCATTGGCTGCACATCTGGGTGCCGATTGTGGGCCGGGCCGCCCTCGAGATCTTTGTCATCTTCCTCTTCGTCTACGGCTTTCTGCGTGTCATGCGGGGCACCAGGGGCGCGGGAGTGCTGAGGGGCCTGGCCCTGTTCGTCGCCATCGTGGCCGGCATCACGATGTTCGTCATCGGGAAGTTCCGCCTCGAGGCCATAGACTGGGTCATCACGCGCCTGGCGCCGGTCATTGCGATTCCTTTGTTCATCCTGTTCCAGCCCGAGGTGCGTCGCGGGCTCATCAGGTTGGGGCAGAACCCGTTCTTCCGCTTGTTCTTTCGGCCGCAGGCGGGCTTCACGGATGAACTGGTCAAGGCGACGTTCAGCCTTTCGCACGACAAGGTCGGCGGCTTGATAGCCATTGAGCGCGGAGTCGGACTGCGGGGCCTCGTCGAGCCGGGCGTCCGACTGGACGCCGAGGTGACCGCCGACCTCCTCAAGACTATTTTTTGGCCCGGCACGCCGCTGCACGACGGCGGCGTGGTTATCCGGAACCAACGGATATCGGCGGCAGGTTGTCTGTTCCCCCTGTCGGACGACCCGGAGTTCACCAGCGACGTGGGCACGCGCCACCGGGCCGGAATCGGCGTGACCGAGGAGTCGGACGCCGTGTGCATCATCATCAGCGAGGAGACCGGGCGGGTCTCTCTGGCCCGTGGCGGAGAGTTGCAGCGCAACGTTGACGAGCAGACTCTCAGGCGGGCTCTGGAAGAACTGGCCGTCGAGCCCGTGGAACGGGAGTAGTCGAGGACAAGATGCTCAAGAGAGTGCTTGGCGTCTTCTTCGGCAACATCCGACTGAAACTGTGGGCGCTCCTCATCTCAGTCGGCATCTGGTTCTACGCCAGCAGCCAGATCACCGAAGAGACTACCGCCCGGGCGGCTCTGAACATCACGGCCCCTTCCGGCTACGCGGTCGTCTACGAGAGCGACGACGCAGCGAGGGTGACCATTGCGGGGCCGCGGTCGCTGCTGGACAGGATGAGGGGCGACCTCGCCCAGAACCACATCCAGTTGTCATACAACATGACTGACAAAGAGGCGGCGGCCGGCTGGGCCACGCTCAGGATTGGCGCGGAATGGCTCCGGCCGCGCATCCCCGAGGAGGAATACGTCCAGTTGTCGCTACGGGAGGTGTCCCCCGCCGCGGTCAGGGTCTTCGTCAGCCCGGTGCGGGAGCGCACTCTGCCGGTCAGCGTGCGCACGTCGGGGGCTCCGCCTGCAGGCTTTAGGCTCGCGGACACGCCGACGTGCTCGCCGTCCCAGGTGAAGGTGCGCGGGCCGGCAATCGCTGTGGATGCCATGAAGTCCGTGGAGACCGCCGAACTCGCCCTCTACAACGTTCAGGGAAGCGTTGACAAGCCGCTCAGCCTGGAGAGCGAGGTCCAGGTCACGCTGGATAACGGCGTCACGGCGTCCGTACCCGTCAGCCCGAACCCAGCCATCGTCACTGCCAGCGTCCAGATCGTGGGCGAGGAGGAGCGGACCCAGACCATCGAGAACGTGCCCGTCCTTCTGCTTGCGTCGCCCGGGTTCCCCTACGCTGCGGAGTTCGCACAAGGCGAGGACACGGTGTCGGTCGTGGTGAGGGCCTCGCCTACGAACCTCAGGAAGCTCAGGCCGGAGTCCGTTAAGGCATACGTAGACCTGGGAAAATTGGGACAGGAGCGCATCGAACCGGGGGGGAGTGCGCCGTACAAGGAGAAGGTCCAGGTGAGCCTGCCTGAAGAAGTGACCTACAGCATGACGGCGGCGCGTCCCGACCGGGTCACTCTCCTGTTGAAGAATCCCGCCAAGTAATTAGAATATGGGGCTCGCGCGACATCTTTCGCAGGGGGACAGGCATGACACTGCTCGGCGTCAATGTGGACCACGTGGCGACGCTTCGCCAGGCACGGCGGACGTACGAACCTGACCCGGTGTGGGCGGCAGCGGAAGCCGAACTGGGCGGGGCCGACATAATCACCGTTCACTTGCGACAGGACCGGCGGCACATCAACGACCGAGACGTGCAGGTCCTCCGACAGACCGTGACCGTAGACCTGAACCTGGAGATGTCTCTGACGCCTGAGATCGTCGAGATCGCGCTGGCAATCCGGCCGGACATGGCCACGATCGTCCCGGAGAACCGCCAGGAGGTCACCACTGAAGGCGGGCTGGATGTGGCAGGACAGGCGAAACGGCTTCAGGAGACCATGGGGCGCCTCCGGGACAAAGGCATACTCATAAGCCTTTTCATTGACCCCGAGGAACAGCAGATCCGCCGTTCCGCTGAACTCAAGGCCAACTTTGTTGAACTGCACACCGGCGCATATGCGAACGCGCGGGACGCCGGCGAGAGAAGAGAACGGTTGGACGAGCTGACGACAGGCGCCCGGCTGGGCCGCGAGTTGGGGCTGATCGTCAACGCGGGTCACGGATTGACATACAATAACGTCGCCGACGTGGTGCGCCGCCTGGAGCCGCACGAACTGCACATCGGGCATAGCATCGTGTCACGGGCGGTGTTCGTGGGTATTCGGGAAGCAGTCAGGCAGATGAAGGATGCCATAGGCCGTGCCGCGGCGCCCGCATGACGCGGCGGGCCTGACGGCCCGACTTGTGGATGGGGACGCGTCGGTGTGCCACGGGGAAACGGGTCCGGAATTCCGCCTGAGTTCCGGCCGAAGCCTGAAACGGAGGTGCTGACCTTGTCTTTTGACCGCGAGAAGGTTGCGCAAGGAGTCCGCCTGATCCTGGAAGGCATCGGCCGCAGCGCCGCAGAGGGGACGTTGGCCGAGACGCCCGAAAGGGTGGCCGACGCATATGAAGAGATATTCGCGGGCATGCACATCCCCGTGGAGGATCTCGTGAAAGTGATCCGTGAGGAAGGCTACGACGAGATGGTGCTCGTCAAGGATATCCCCTTTTACTCGATGTGCGAGCACCATTTGCTGCCGTTTCACGGCAAGGCCCACGTGGCCTACATCCCGAAAGAGGGCCGCATCACCGGCATCAGCAAGCTGGCACGCGTGGTGGATGCGCATGCGCGCAGGCTCCAGGTGCAGGAGCGCATGACGGCGGACATCGCAAACAGCCTCACCCAGAAGCTGGACCCGAAAGGCGTGATGGTGGTCATCGAGGCCGAGCACCTGTGCATGACAATGCGCGGGATAAAGAAGCCGGGGTCTCTGACCGTGACCAGCGTCGTGACCGGCATATTCAGGGAGAATCCCGCCACGCGCGCCGAGGCAATGATGCTGATCGAGAGCAGCAAGTGACCTTACGGGCGCACCGGAGGCCGATGGGCAAGGAAAGGATTGCCGAGTTCATTGAACTGCGCTCGCCCGGCGAGAAGGTGACCCAGGTGTGCATCCGGGCCGCCCTCCACTATGAGCGCGGGGAGACCGTCTCCATCTATGCCCCCGACGAGGCCGAAGCGTCGGCGCTCGACGACGTCCTCTGGACCTTCCGCCAGAATTCATTTGTGCCCCACGTGCGGCTGGAGAAGGCCGCAGAACCGCTTATGGAGCCCGTCATCATCTTTGGCGACGCGCCCGAGGGCGAAGCCCCCGAACAGGCCGCGGCCGACGTCCTTATCCTAAGTTCTGCAGACGGAATGCCCGCGTGGTTCGCGAAGTTCGACCACATTTGTGACTTCGCGGAAGTTTACGACGACAAACGCAGCCAGGCGGCACGGGGGCGATTCGCCGCCTGCAAAGCCGCAGGTTACCGAATGCGATTCTTGCAGGCTTAGCGCGCGTCGGCACTGCAAGCGGCACATCATCAGGGAAGGCTCGTCTCACGTCGGGAGCAAGCCCCCCAGAAGCAGCTTCCACTACATCCGGCCGGCGCCCTGAATCTGCCCGAGGTACTGCGAGAAGATCCTGAAGATGAAGATAATGATGATGATGGCGACGCACGCATAAATGAGCTTTGCCACGACATTCACGAGCGCGCCCATGGCAGTCTCGGCACGCTCGCCATAGTTCTTGGCCAGCCAGTCGAGTCGTTCGGTGATCTTCCCCGATTCCTCGGCCACCGAGATGACTTCCATGTAATCCGGCGGGAAGAGGCCGGTGGCGAGCAGAGCGTCCGTGAGGGTGCCGCCCTTTTCCACAGCTTGTACCGCTTTTGTTGCCCTTGCTGCAAAAGCCCCGTTGTTCGTCCCCTCAAAAGCCCTTCTCAGGGATTCCGCCACCGGCACGCCGCCCTCGTACATGAGGTACAGGACGAGGCTGAAGCGCGCGAGCGCAAGCGACCTCATGACGCCGCCCAACACGGGAATCTGGAGGACGACCTCGTGGACCAGGCGCGTGCCGCCCAACTGCTTGACCACCACGAGGTAGAGGACAACAAGCAATGCCGGGATGCCGTAGCCGATGAGGAGGCCGGAGATCAGCCCCCCATGCCCGCCCGCAAGCATGCGCGTCAGAAAGGTCGCAAAAGAGATGACGGCCACCGCGGCGATATACTGCATGACGGGCAGGGAGATCTGGCCGAGGAAGTAGCGCCACATGCGCTGCTGGAACTCGTAGAACCGCGCCAGTTCGGCGAAGGTCCTGTCGAGCGCGCCGCTCATTTCACCGGCGGCGACGAGCTGGACAAAGAGCGGTTGAAATGCGCCCGTTGCCTGGAGGGCCTGCGTCAGGGTCTCGCCCCCTTCCACGCCACTCTCCACTCTCTGGAGTGCCTGCCGCATGGGGCCGCTGGCTTGCGAGCTGAGCACGGCCAGCACCCGGCTCATGGGCAGCCCGGCATCCAGCATCGTCCCCATCGTGCGGCAGAGCCAGATCATCTGCTTGAGCGTTATGCCGAACATTCAGCCCATCCTCCTACGCTCCCTTTGCGCAGTGGCGGCAATCCCGCCACACGAAGGCCATGTAATCCCGGTGCTCAAGACCGGTTGCGTTCGCCGCCCGCAAGCGGCATACCCGCTTCGGCGAGCCGCCCGAACAAGGTCAAAACGGTAGTCTCGGTGACCCGCACGCGGCAAAGGCGGCCCACGAGTTGCTCAGGGCCCTCGAAGACCACGATGTCGTTCTGGCGGGTGCGGCCGGCAAGCCGGGTACCATCGGAGGCGCCGCTGCCCACACCCCGCCCGGAAGCACGCGCCGCTGACTCGCCTTTGTCGCAGCCATCCACGAGCACATCCACCTCCCGCCCGACGAGTGCCGCGCGCCGCGCCCGGTCCACCTCTTGCTGAGCAGCGAGCAGGATCTGGTTGCGCTCGCGCTTCACCGCGTCCGCCACGTCGTCAGGCCGGCGGGCGGCCTCTGTGCCCGGGCGAGGCGAATACTTGAAGATGAAGCTCTGCTGGAAACGCATCCCGCACAGCAGGGCCAGCGTGTCCGCAAAGTCGGCATCTGTTTCGCCGGGGAAGCCGACCATGAAGTCGCTGGAGAGTTCCACGCCCGGGACGCGCTCGCGTGCCCGGGCGACCATGGCGCGATAGTGCGCGGCCGTGTAGCCGCGGTTCATGCGCGCGAGCACCGCGTCCGAGCCGCTCTGCGCCGGCACGTGCAGGTGCTCGCAAACCTTATCGAGGCGGGCCATCGCGTCCAGGATGGAGTCAGACATGTCGCGCGGATGATTCGTGATAAACCGGATACGCTCAATGCCGTCCACTTCGTTCAGGAGCGCGAGCAGGTCCGCGAAGCCCGCCGAATCCCCGGGCAAGCCTCGGCCGTACCTATTGACGTTCTGCCCCAAGAGCGTCACCTCGCGGACGCCGTCCGCGGCGAGCGCCGCCACCTCCTCCACGATATCGCGGAGCGGGCGGCTCGCCTCCCTGCCGCGCACGTAGGGGACAATGCAGTAACTGCAGAAATTGTCGCACCCGCGCATCACGGCGACGTATGCCTGGTGCCTGCGCTCCCTCGCGCCGGGCACTCTGCCGCAGGAGGGTCCCCCCTGCGCGAGGTCGCCGTCAGCCACGTCCACGACCGGGCCGCCCCCGGCCAGGATGCTCTGCAGGTGCTCGGGCACGCGCAGGAACGCCTGCGTGCCGCAGACGAGGTCAACGTGCTCAAACCGTCGGATGAGGTCTTCGCCGAGGCGCTGCGCCACACACCCGATGACGCCCAAAATGAATCGGTCGTCCCGCTTGCTCCGGCGCCGGTACGAGCCCAGGTGCGAGAAGACCCGGTCCTCGGCATGCTCACGGACGCTGCACGTGTTGTAAAGGACCACGTCGGCCCGGTCCGGGGAGTCCGCAATGACGAAGCCCTTCCGGACCAACTCCGAGCGCAGGAGTTCGCTGTCCAGCTTGTTCATCTGGCAGCCAAAGGTCACGATGCAGACGGAAACAGGCTTCTCGGTCATGTGCAGGCAATCCAGTGGGGTCGGCCCTCGGCCGGAGGCACGCGCCACATTCGGATGGAGCGCCTATATCGTAGCAGGCTCAAAAGCGACCACGCTGCCGCGGGCGCCGCCGGACAGGGCGGTCAAGCCCGCGGGCCGGACAGGATGTTCGCGATAAGGCGCTCGACGGTCTGGCGCCCCTTTTTCTGCTCCCTTTCGGTGCGCCCCTCGACGTTCAACAGAAGCTCGGCGGCGTCGCCGTGTTGACGCACGTTGAACCACCAATCCTGGAACCGCACTGTCACGCCGTCAATGAGTTCCCGTTCGGCCTTCGGGAACTCATCGCGAACCTTCGCCAGGGCCTCCTGGGCGGCCTCTGCCGTGGGGGCCGGGATGACGACCTCCTCGCTCCGGCTGAAACGCCGCAGGTCGGCCGTCAGTTCGGAGACCGGCCTGTTCTCGCGCGACACGTGTGAGGCGAACATGAGCAGCGCGATGACGGGCGAGGGGAACCGGAAGAAATCCTTGAAGTAGTGCAACCCGGTGAGGTCGGCCCCATACAGGGCATCAGTCCGGCGGAAATGCTGGGCGAACGCGAGCGGCCGGGTCGGCCCGGCAACACAGGTGCCGCCGCCGGCCACTATGCGAGCCCTCAGCGCCGCAGTTGCCCGCAAGTCATAGGCCACGCATGCGCCGGGGTTGCGGGCGAGCAGTTCTGCGGCGATGAGGCCGGCCGCAACGTCATGGGCCAGCAACTCGCCCCCTTCGTCGAAGAATGCTATCCGCTCGCCGGTGAAGTCAAGCGCGGCCCCGAAGGCGGACTGCGCCCCGGTCACCGATTCCTTCATGCCCGAAATGAGCGTCGCTGACGGAAACTTCCTGCCCAGGAAGGGGTTCCGCCCCTCCTCTTCGAAGTGGAACCGCGCCACCTGAATCGGCAGACCCGACAGGACGGCTTCGAGCAGCCGGCCGCCTGCGCCGTAGCCGGCGTCAATGGCGACCTTCAGGGGGCCGAGCTTGGGCGCGAACTTACGCACATATGCGGCGTATTCGGGCACGGGATTGCCGGCCGTCATCGCGCCGGGCACACGGCTCAGGCCGGAGCGCAGCCGGCGAGCGATCATGGTGACCTTCTCCAGGCCTGTGCCGAGCCCGACGGGCGTTGCGTCGCCGCGCCAGAGGCGCACGCCGTTGACATCGTCACCGTAGTTCTCGCCGCCGACAAATCCGGCACCTGTGCATCCGTCGGTGCCCAGAACGAAGGCAAGCACCTCCGGCGGCACGGTCCCGATGTTGACCGTGTCCATGCCGCCGCGGCTGGCGCCCTCGCAGAATATGCGGATGAAGCCCCGCGAGTTCAGGCGGACGTCGCAAGCCGCCACGAGGCGCGAGCTGGACGGATTCTCTGCCCGCAGGAATTGGGCGGCGGCAAGTCCAACTTTGCGGACGACGTACTCATTGATCTCGCGGGGAACGTGGCCGAGGACGGCTGTCGCGCGGAATATGCCCGCGCTCACCTTGGGATCTGTTGCCGTTGATTCGGCGACCTCCGCGCTGCGGTGGGCGCAGAGGAGGCATTTCGGGTACTGGTTACGCTGGCGAGTCCGGCAGATGGCCACCGAGATATTGTACTTCTCGCCGGGACAGGTTCGCTCCTCAGCAGCCTTTGCGCTCATGCCTTAACTCTCGAATGGATCCGACCTGGCCGGGGACGCCCGCGCCGAAGCCCTCGGCGCTGCGTGCGACCACGTCCATCAAGATACGCGACGGATAGGAACTCGTCAAACACCCCGCGCCGGATCAGCGTCAAGAGCCTGTGCAGGAGGTGTTAGCGCGGGAGGCCTGATCGGGCCGCCCCCGTGCCTTGAGCCTTCGCCGGCAGACACGTGGCAGGCCCCTGATTTCGGAGGTGCGTATGTATCCGGTCTTGTGCGTCCCGATGCGGTACCTTAACTTGGTCTTAGACGGTCCTAATCGGTCCTTGCGTGGTCTTGCGTGGTCTTATTTGGCCTTATTTGGTCTTCGTTGGTCGTTTTTCGGGCTTTCCCAAGCCTTACGGATGCCTTTCGTGGCCTTCTAACGCCCCTGCGGAACTGCCGAAAAAGTCACAACACCTTTGCTATCAAAGAATAACGTCGGAAAAAAGGCTTGCTTCACAAAAAGGCACTTTTTTCACTACGCCCGGCGGTCCGCCACCCGGGAAGACGCGCGCCAGCCCAAGATTGTCCACGAATCTCGACACAGGTCACCAAGATGAAGAGCCAGGCGCAACGTGACCGCGGGTCACGGCGGGCGCCAGTTCATCAGGCTGCAATGTGCGCGGCCTGGAACAGATGTTGCTCGCGTCACTGGCCTCTCCAGGGGAAGCCCGGTCTACAGGTCAAGCCAAAAGCGCGTGCCTCTCCAGTTGCGCATCCAGCACGCCTCCTGCGTCCCCTGCATTGGCCTCCGCGGCGCCTTTCTGTCTTATACTCGTCTTTGGCATAGAAATCAAGAGAAAATCCAACCGGAGCGGGCATGAGAAGTCCAGCGCGGGTCTCCTTGCCCTGCCGCTTCTAACGCCCCATCCGGCAGCGCGGCCACGCCTGCACCCCGCCGGCCAACTCCCACGGGCCTCCCAGTTAGCAAGGGATACACGTCCTCATGCTGCAGCCCCGCGGGCTCGCTCACGTCGAGCGCTCCGCACCCGTCCCCGATTCCTCAGGCCTGAGGGACGGAAGAAAAGCTTGATTTTCTGGAAAACCGCTATACAATGCCGCCAGGGAAAGGCGGGTGCACATGCGCATTGAGCTTCCGTTCCTGCCACGGTTCGATCTCGCAGCGTTCCGCGTCCAAGGCCCCAGGCAGGATTCGCAGAAACACCACTAAGCGGAGGGCGGCAGCCATGGTCAAGGCGAGGCAGAAAGGCGTTGTGGACGGGACCGACCGTATCACGCTTCGGCTTGAACCGCTTGAGGGAAGGGTCCTTTTGTCAGGGGTCTCCGGCTATGCCCTCCAGACCCGCGCAACCTTCAACGGAACGAACGGGCGATGGCCCACGGCGGGGCTCGTCATGGACGGCAGTGGCAATCTTTATGGAACAACCTATGGCGGAGGCGACAAGAGCTACGGCACCGTCTTCAAAATAGCCGCGGGGAGCAACACGATCACGCCGCTTGGGTCTTTCAACGGAAGCAACGGGGCAAACCCCTACGCGGGGCTCATCGTGGACGGCAACGGCAACCTTTATGGAACGTCCTCTGACGGGGGGCACTATGGGTACGGCACTGTCTTCGAAGTAGCCGCCGGGAGCAATGCGATCACCACGCTCGCTTCCTTCGACGGAACAGACGGGGGATACCCCTATGGCGGGCTCATCATGGACGGCAGCGGCAATCTGTACGGAACAACTTACGGCGGATGTGGCGTTGGCTATGGCACTGTTTTCGAACTGGCTGCCGGGAGCAACACGATAACCACGCTCGTCTCCTTCGACGGAACGAACGGGGCATACCCCTCCGCCGGGCTCATCATGGACGGCAGCGGCAATCTGTACGGAACAACTTACGGCGGATGTGGCGTTGGCTATGGCACTGTCTTCGAAGTGGCTGCCGGGAGCAACACAATGACCACGCTTGCCTCCTTCAACTGGGACAACGGGTCAAGCCCCTATGCGGGGCTCACTATGGACGGGAGCGGCAATCTCTATGGAACAACCGCGGGTGGAGGCGCGAATGGTGAGGGCACTGTCTTCGAAGTAGCCGCCGGGAGCAACGCGATCACCACGCTCGCCTCCTTCGACGGAACAGACGGCGGATACCCCTATGGCGGGCTCATCATGGACGGCAGCGGCAATCTCTACGGGACAACATACCACGGGGGCGCCTATAACGGTGGCACTGCCTTCGAAGTAGTTGCCGGGAGCAAGACGATCACGACCCTCGCCTCCTTCGACGGAACGAACGGGAAATCTCCCTGGGGAGGGCTCACGATAGACGAGAGCGGCAATCTCTATGGGACGACCTGCTATGGGGGTGCCAATGACTATGGCATCGTGTTTCAACTCTTCCCGGTTGAGTCCACGCAGTTGGCCTTTGTCCAGCAACCGACCGATGTCACGGTCGGGACCACGATCACTCCGCCGCTGACAGTGGCCATCGAGGACGCGGACGGCAACGTAGTGGTAAGCGATAGCTCCAATGTCACCCTGACGATCACCGGCGGAACGCTGAACGGCACGCTTAGCGTGGCGGCCGTCAACGGCGTAGCGACTTTCAGCGACCTTTCGGCTCTCGCGCCGGGCACCTACACGCTTCAGGCCACTGATGACCCGCTCACGCCGGCCACCTCCGAGACGTTTGACGTGTTCTCGAACCCGATCGGCATCATTATTTCTCCCAACGGGCACGTGCAGGTGTCGGTGTGCGACGTCCGGGGAAGCTTGAACGTGAGCGTCTCGGATATCAAAGTGACCTGGGGCACGGGCGACGCCATCAGCTCGATCACCCTCGGCGGCACGCAGCCCATGGGGGGCCTGGGGCTTGCCATTTCGGGGGCGAGTTCCATCGGGAGCATCAAGGACGGCCGGAAGGGCCTGATCGGGGACGTGTCATTCATCGCGGCGGATGCTCCGATCAAGTCCATCCAGCTCAAGGGTGGAATGTCCGGCTTCAACGTGAACGGACTGACCCTTGGCGGTCTGGGCTTGCCGATAGACATTGACGGGGATGGTGACCTAACGGACGCAGCCGCGATCTACAGCACTGGTGCGGTGGGCAGCGTCACGCTGACACGGAACGCAACAGGCGACATCTGGATCGGCGGCAAGGACTCCAAGGGCACGGCCCTAAGCTCGCTTAGCAACAAGACCGGCGGCTACCACGGCGACCTTGTGGCAGCGGGCAATGTCGGCAAGGTAAGCCTCGGGGGGACCTTCGGCTCCAGCATGGACATCCAGGGCTCCCTGGCCGGCCTTACGATCAGGGGCGGCAACCTGGCGGGCACCATCTCCGCCACGGGAACCCTGGGTAAGATCTCGGTGTCTGGCTCGACTAACAAGCAGACCGGCCTGACGACCGGCGGGGACATGACGTCAGGCGCGCGTCTCTACGCCGGCGTCTCCCTTTCAGGGCTCAGCGTAAGCGGGTCGCTGATCGGCGGCTCTACTGATGAAGAAGACCTGGTTCAGATTTGCTCTCCCCTCATAAGCAACGTGTCGGTCGGCGGCGACATAACGGACAGCCGCATCCTTGCCGGCACTGACCTGGGTGCGGACTGGGCCGTCGGGGGCACCGGCGAAGACGCCGACTTTTGGGGAGCGGGCATCATAGGCAAGATATCCGTCCGGGGCGACGTCCACGATAGCCTGATCGGTGCCGGTGTTTCGTCGCACAACGGGGTCCTCGACCTGCAGTGGCTGCAAGACAACGTAGGGTTCATTGCCGGTTCGATGATCACGTCCGGCACTATCGGCGGCAGCTTGTACTCCTCGTGGCCAGGTCCGGGCGAGGCCTACGGTGTGGGCGCGGCGACCGTCGGCAGCGGCAAGATCGGCGGCGCGGGCGAAGAACTCATCTTCAGCAATTAGGATTGAGGCCGGCGAGGGCCGCGCTAAGGGCGCAGTAAGCCTTCCATGCTCTCGGCGCACGCCGGATGGCGAGGGAGGCGCAGTATCCCCTCGCTACCGCGTTCTCGAGGCAAACAGGGGCCCGCTCGTTGCAAGAGGCCCCTGCTCTTCTATAATGGCCCTGCCAGCGCCGCATCCTCGGGAGGGAGCACCATGTCAGTCGGCATCTCGGAAGCGTTTCTCTTGTGCGGAGGACAAAGCGAACGCCTTGGATTCCCGAAGGAGATGCTCCGGGTGGACGGTGCCCCCCTGGCAGTCGCGATGGCCGCACGGTTGCAGCGCCTCTTTGGCAGCGCGGCCGTCGTCTCAAACCGTCCCGCCTACCTGGCGCATTGCCTGAAGGCGCCGGTCTACGCGGACGCCTTTCCGGGGCTCGGACCGCTGGCGGGGGTGCATGCCGGCCTGACGCATAGCAGAAGCGGCGCCGCGTTCTTCCTCGGGTGTGACATGCCGCTTGTGCCCGACGAGGCGATCGTTCGCGTCACGGCGGCTGCCTCCTCCTCGACTGCCGACGCGGTGGTTGCCAGGACGCCGCGGGGTGCGGAGCCGCTTTGCGGCGTCTACCGCAAGGGCCTGCTGGCCGCCATTGAGTCGCGCCTTGCGGCCGGACGGGAGCTAAGCATCAGGGACTTTCTGAACGAAACCCGTACGGCGTTCGTGGAGTTCGACCGACAGGAAGCGCGGTGGTTCCGCGACATAGACGGGCCGGAGGATGTGTCCCTCCTGAAGGAAGCATTCGATGAGGTCGAACCTCTGCCGGTGCGGCGCGTTCCGGTCACGCGATTCGGCGGGCCGCCCCTCGAAGAGGACATCGTCGTAGAGGAGCGACCCGTGGCGCTGCGGGTGAACGACGTCCATCTGGTGACGATCCTGTGCCTGCCGGGCGCGCTGACCGAACTCGCAACGGGATACCTTTCGTACCTGGGCCTGGCGGAGCGCTGGAGCGACATCAAACGGGTTCAGGCGGATTACGACGCAGGCCGCGTGTCAGTGGAGATGGCTTTAGACGAGGAGAACCTGCGCAACGCCGTGCGCCTGCAGATCTCCTCGACCTGCGGCGCCGGAGTGTACGGCCCTCCACCGCCGAGCCCGGCCCACGCCGGGGGAGAGGGATTCAGTGTGCGCGCCCGGCACATACTGGATGTGCTGACGAAGCTGCGCGACATGGCTCCCGCGTTCGAGCGCACGGGCGCCACGCATCAGGCTGCGTTCACCGACGGGGAAGAAGTGCTGCACTTCTACGAGGACGTGGGCCGGCACAACGCCATTGACAAGGTGATCGGCCGCGCGCTCATGGACGGCACGGACCTGAAGCGCGGCGCGCTGGTGGCCACCGGGCGGCTCAATGCAGAGATGGTCGTCAAGGCGCTGCGCCAGGGCATACCTGTCGCCGCGACGAGGTCCGCCGTGACGGGACAGGCGCTGGAGGTCGCCGGCGCTCACGGGATGACAGTAGTAGGCTTCGCCCGCGCCGGGCGCCTGAACGTCTACACTTCGGGAGATCGGGTGCTCGCCCCTTAGGCGCCATTGCAGAACCCCATCCTGGCCCGCCAAACTGCCGGCGGGTAAACTTCGGCCGGCTGCAGGGAGGAAAAACCTCGACTTCCTCCCCTCCCTGCCCTTGAAAGTCGGAAGAAAGTCCTGTAGACTGGAACAGAGAATAGAACTGACCAGTCAGTTCCCTCCGACGAAGAAGAGATCAGGAACTCCTTCCCCGTCGAATCCTCCGCGCACTGAGCGCCTCGGCTAAAGATCGGTCCGAGCCGTAAGAACCGGGGATGGCAAGTTTGCCGGCCGTGGCTCTTGAAAGCCGGCCAAGGGTCAGGTACACTCATGGGAGGAATAGAACTGACCAGTCAGTTCCATTCGAGGAGCGCGCCATGGCTGACAGAACGAAGCAGATCCTGAAGACGGCTGAGAAGATGTTCGCGGCGGGGCGCTACCACGAGGTGACTCTGGACGAAATCTGCAAAGAGGCGGGCATCGGCAAGGGCACGATTTACCGGTATTTCCAGGACAAGGAGCACCTCTTCTTCCAGGTGATCCTCTCGGGCCTGGACGAACTGGTGGCATCGGTCGAGAAAGTCGGCGAACAGGAAGTGGACGCCGGCAAGGGCCTTCGCCGCGTCGCCGAGTGCGTGGCGGAATTCTTCGCGCAGCGGGACGCCCTCTTCGGGCTCATGTGGAGCGAACAGCTCAGGCGCTCGGACCGCCGCAGGGACGTCTGGCGGCAATGGGGCAGCAAGGATGAGAAGATCATGGCCGTGGCCGCGCGTTTCGTCGTCAAGGGCATGGAGGAGGGCCGCTACGTGAGCCGCCTCAGCCCGGCCGCGGCGTCCCGACTGCTTCTGGGTATGATCCGAACGGGCTTGCGGGAAAGGAAGGAAATGCCGGGGGGGAAGGACTGGTCCCTGGCGGTTGTGGACCTCTTCGAGAATGGCTTGCTGGTAAGAAACGAGCAGAAACGAAAGTAAGGGCCGACAATGCGCACATCGGTGCACATGTTGCGTGTAAGCAGCATCCTCATCTGTGCCACGGCCGTTGCGGTCACAGGATGCTCGCCGGCATATTACAAGTCTTCGGCGGACCGCGAGGTCTACGGCATCATCAAGCAGAAGTCGCCCAAGGTGACCGGAATGCCGGGCGCCTTCAGCATCGGACAGGCCAGGCAGGACTTCCTCTCCACGCTGCCGGTGGCGCAGGCGCCGCAGGCCCCTGCCCCGCAGGGCGCACAGGCGCCTCAGACGGAAGAGGCCGGCAAAGTGCCTCCGGCGCCGGGGGCAGCACCGACGCCCGCACAGCCGCCGCAGGCAGCGCCGGCGGCGGCCCCGACGCCCGGGGCCCCCGCTCCTGCGCCTTCCGCACAGCCGCCGCAGGCGGCCCAGGGCGCCCAGGATCCTGCCGATCCGCCCGCGCCGCAACCGCCCGCAACGCCGGCTGAAGTCAGGGCGCTGCAGGCCGCCGGTGAGGCCCCCGCCCCGCCGGCGCAAGCCGGCCAGGCCGGCGAGGAGGCCGCCGAGACCACGTTGTCGCCTGAGGCCAGGCAGGCCCTGAGGTCGCCGGATGAAGATGAGGTAGGAGCATACATCGTCACGCTCGACAAGGCGCTGGAAATTGCAACGCTCAACAGCCGCGACTACCAGACTCAGAAGGAAACCCTGTACCAGACCGGGCTGGCGCTCACTTTCCAGCGTTACCAGTTCGTCCCCCACTTCTTCGGCATCGTGACCGGGAACTACGAGGCCACAGGGCTGGGCGACGACCAGCAGGTAAGTGCAGGCACTAACCTCGGGTTTAACTGGCTCCTCGCTACCGGTGCCACCGTGAGCACGAGCCTGAGCACCACGGTCAGCAAGTTCCTCACGGGCCAGCCGCGCGAGGCCGCCTCCTCTCTCTTCAACCTCGCCATCACGCAGCCCATCCTTCAGGGGGCAGGCATCGCCGTGACCGAGCCTCTCACCCAGGCCGAGCGCAACGTCCTCTACCAGATCCGCAGTTTCGTCGAATTTCGCCGCAGCTTCTTCGTCACCGTCCTCTCGCAGTACTACCGCGTCTTGCAGCAACGCCAGATCCTGCTGAACCAGATCGAGAACTACAGAGGCCAACTGACGCTATATGGCAGATCGGAGTGGATGGGCCGGGCGGGCCAGATGGCTCAGTATGAGGTGGACCAGAGCCGGCAGAGCATGCTCAGCGCCGAACTCGGCGTAGTGGAGGCGCACCAGTCATACCAGAATGCACTGGACCAGTTCAAGATCACCCTCGCGCTTCCCACCGAGGCCCGCATTGTCCTGGATCCGCAGGAGCTTCAACGGCTGGAACTCGCAGGTGTCTCGGATGTCGGGCTGACCGAAGATCGGATCATGGAGATCGCCCTGGAGCGCCGCCTCGACCTGCTCGTGGCGCGGGATTCGGTGGATGACGCGGCGCGCAAAGTCCAGGTCGGCGAAAACGAGCTTCTGCCGCTCCTTAACCTGAGCGCTTCTCTGAATTCGGCCACAGCGAGCACGCAGCCGCTCAAGTTCACGTCGGACAACACCAACGCCGGCGCCGGCTTCGAACTCGACTTGCCGCTCGACAGGCTGTCCCAAAGGAACGATTACCGCAGCAAGCTCATCGCGTTCGCCCAGGCCCAGCGCCAGTTCGGCCTCACGCGCGACCAGGTGGTGCAGGACGTCCGCAACGACTTGCGCGACTACATCACGAACAAACGCAGCTACGAGGTACAGGTGGAAGCGCTGAGGCTGGCGCAGACCCGCGTGGACAGCACCACGCTCTTGCTTGAAGCGGGCCGGGTGTTGATTCGCGACGTGCTGGACGCACGTTCGTCCTTGCTCAGCGCCCAGAACTCGCTGGCCCAGGCCATTGTTGCTTTCAAAGTGGCGAGTGTTTCGCTCGCCCGCGATATGGACATACTCATGGTAGGCGATAAGGGGCAGCTCAAGGAGGGTTTCGATGAGTACAAGTGAGAAAACCGCTACTCAGCCAGTAAGCGACGGGTCGCCGGATGTGCGGAAACAACAGCTCGCCACGACCAGGCCTAACGCATGGTTCATCAAAGGGGGCGCCGCGGCCCTTATCCTTGTAGTGGCCGGGAGCCTCACATACGGGCTCACCAGCCGCAGCGGCACCAAGGCCGTTGACCCCGGCAACGCCGTGCCCGTCGTGCGCGGGAACCTCACCGTGGGCGTGTCGGAGGGCGGCGCGCTGGTCGCCATGAAGTCGCTTGAACTCAAGTGCGAGGTCGAGGGGCGCAAGTCCATCCTGGAGATAGTGGACGAAGGGACGATCGTCACTCAGGAGGACGTAGATAACGGCAAGGTTCTGTGCAAGCTGGACCCCGCGGATCTCGAGGACCAGATAAACTCGCACGCGATCAGCTTCTACACCGCCGAAGGCAACTATACCCAGGCGCAGCAGGCCTACACGATCCAGGAAAAACAGAACGAAAGCGACGTCACCGCCGCTGAACTGGACATGAAATTCAAGCGTATGGCGCTGGACCTCTACCTGGGCGCGGACCTGGCCGCGCAGGTCCTTGAAAAGAAGCAGGACTTTGCGAACCTCGCCCAGAACCCCGCCCTGGGCGGTTCGGCCCTGAACCTGGTGCGGAACGCTCAGTCCAACGTCCAGCTGGCCGACGAGACGCTCGCCCGCGATACGGACAAGCTCGAGTGGACCAAGAAGCTCTATGCCAAGGGCTACGTCAGCCGCACGGACCTGACGGCCGACGAGCTGCAACTATCCAGCAGCACCGTGCAGAAGGCGTCAGCCGTAGAGAGCCTTAACTTGCTGAAGAGGTACCAACTGCCGAAAGACGCCGAGCAGGCCTACAGCGATTACATGGAGTCCACGCGCAACCTGGAGCGCGTCAACGCCAAGGCCCATAGTCAGATCGCCCAGAAGGAGTCCGACGTAAAATCCAAGCAAGCCAACTACGAGCTGGAGAAGCAGCGGCTCGACAAGATGAAGCGGATGCTCGAAAAGTGCACGATCCGCTCGCCCAAACCCGGACGCGTCGTTTATGCGTCCAGCACCGATGCGTGGACCCGTATGCGCAACCCCATTCAGGAGGGCACGCAGGTCTGGCAGAACCAGAAGATCATCATCATCCCTGATCTCTCGACTCTTGCCGCCCGCGTGAACATCCATGAGACTGACGTTGAGCAGGTCAGAGTCGGCCAGCGCGCCATCATCACCATGGAAGCCCTCCCGGGCAAGTCTTTCACCGGCAAAGTAGCCAGGGTCAGCCCTGTAGCCAGCTCTGCCAACGCGTGGCTCAACCCCGAAATCAAGGTCTACGAAACGGACGTCGCGCTGGACGGCACGCCGGAAGGCCTTACCCCCGGCATGTCTGCCACCGCGCAGATCATCCTCGCTGAACTCACTGACGCCCTCTACGTCCCTATCACGGCCATCACCACGTACCACGGCGATCGTGTCTGCCTTGTGCGCGGCGCCGGCGGGCCGGAGGTGCGGCCGGTCGAGACGGGCCGCTTCACGGACAAATATGTGGAGATCAAGAGCGGCCTGACCCAGGGCGAAGCGGTCTACGTGGATCCCGTCCAGACGCTTGGCGAGCGCTTCTGGGAACTGACGCCGGAGCCAGCTCAATCGGGCTTGCAGATGATCGAGAAACAGGCCGGACGGACGAACGGCCAGAAGCCGGCCGATGCCTCGGCCGGGGCTGAGGAACAGAAAGCGAAAGCGGCCGGACCTGCGGATGCGCCGCCGCCTCCACCGCCGGCTGCGCAGGCAGCGGCGCCTGGTCCTGGCGCGCCCGGCGCCGGCGCGCCGCCTGCAGGGGCCGCGCCGCCAGGCGGTGGTCCGGGTCCGGGCCGATAGGCCCCGCGATACAAGCAGCAGTGAGAGCAGAAGCTTATGAGCAGCGCTGAAGAAAAGACGGAAGAAGCGCCCCAGGCAGCAACGTATGTGGAGCCGCAGAAGGCCCCGGGCTCGCCCCTCGCCGGAGGCTTGCGGCGACGGCGCATCAAGGGAGCCGCCCTTGCCGCAGGCCTCATCCTCGCGGCGGCCTGCGTGGTCGGCCTTCTGGCCCAGTCGGGCAGCGGCAAGGCTGACGACACCGTGCCGACGGTTGCGGTCACCCGGGGCGACCTGACGATGGCCGTTACAGGGATAGGCGCCCTCTGGTGCATGCAGCCTTTTGAGATCAAGGACCAGGTCGAAGGCAACACCACGATTCTCGAGATCATTGACGAAGGCACCGTCCTGACCCAGGAGGACGTGGACAATGGTACCGTCCTGGTCAGGCTGGACTCGTCGTCGCTCGAGGACAGGGTTGCCAGCGACAGCATAAGCGTCGCCAGGGCGGAGTCCGATTCTGCACAGGCCAGGGATGCCGTTGAGATCCAGAAGAATCAGAACGAAAGCGACATCGCCAACGCAGACTTACACGCCAAGTTCGCCCGCCTCGAACTGGACCGCTACCTGGGTGCCGAACTGGCGGCGGACCTGTTGGGCGGTAAGGCGGATTTCATAAACCTGGGTGACAACCCCAAGCTGGGGGGCGCAGCCCAGCAGAGCCTGAGGGACCTTGCCGACCAGGTCCAGCTCGCCAAGCAGAAGTGGGCCCGCGCCACGGATAAGCTCGACTGGACTGAGAAGCTCTTCGCCAAAGGCTACGTCAGCCATGATAACCTGACGGCTGACAAACTGGCGAAGTCCCAGGCCACGGCCACACAGGACTCCGCTCAAGCGGCCCTGGACTTGTTCAGGCAGTACCAGTTGCCCAAGGACAGCGAGAAAAAGTTCACCGACTACCAGGAGAACGTGCGCATCCTGGACCGGACTCAGGCCACGGCGCAAAGCAACCTGACTAAGGCCGAGGCTGACCTGAGGTCCAAGGAGGCCAACTACCAGCTCCAGAAGAGCGAGTTGGAAAAATCAAAGGATATGCTCAGCAAATGCATCATCCGAGCGACGAAGCCGGGCCGTGTCACTTACGGCAACTCCGCAGACCCCTGGCAGCGGCAGGAGAACCCGATCAACATAGGCGTCAGCGTCCAACAGAAACAAACGCTCCTCCAAATCCCCGATCTTTCCTCCATGTCGGTCCGCCTCAACGTGCCCGAGCAAAGCGTGGACAAGCTGAAGAAGGACCAGGCTGCCCTCATCATCTTCGAGGCCATCACCGGCAAGACCTTTGTGGGGCATGTTGCCAGGATAAGCCCCATGGCGAGCGCCGCTCAGGCGCGGCTGAACCCCGACAAGAAGGTCTACGCAACGGAGGTGGCTCTGGACGAGCCCCCCGAAGGCTTTATTCCAGGCATGTCGGCGATGGTACAGATCATCGTTGCCCGGGTGAAGGACGTTCTCCAGGTGCCCACTCAGGCAGTCACCACTTACAAGGGTTTCTCATTTGCGTGGGTGAAGACTCCAGAAGGCCCGCAGTTGCGTCAACTCGTCCTGGGCGCCTCCTCGGCCAAGTATGTTGAGGTCAAGGCCGGACTCCACGAAAACGAGCAGGTCTATCTGGCGCAGCCCGAGGAGCACGCGCGCGAGCAGATTGAGCAAAAAGTCCGTGACCTGGAAGCGGCACGGGGCGTTCGCGAAGGCGCGAAGCCTGCCGGCCCGGAGACGCTGCCCGTGCCCCTACTTGAGGGACTCCAATCCCCGGGCGCGACGCAAGCCGGCGAGGCCCAGGCCCCAGGAGCGCAGCAGAGAGACGCATCCCAACAAGGCGGACGGCAACGCAGAGGGCAGAACATGACGCCTGAGGAAAGGGCCCGGATGCGCCAGCAGTACGGCGGCGGTGGTGGAGGCCGTGCCGACGCGGGTGGAGGCGCTGGAGCAGGCCGTGCCGACGCAGGTGGAGGCGCTGGAGCAGGCCGTGCCGACGCAGGTGGAGGCGCTGGCCGAGGCCGTGGCGATGCGAGCGGAGGCGGCGGACGCACCGGCGAAGGCCGGCAAGGTGGCGGCGGAGCGGCGGGTGGCGGAGGCGGCCCCCAGGGCGCCCCAGGCCAATGAAGCGATTAAGCGGTTGGATTACGTAACGAAGGTGTAACAGGAATGGCGCTGGCTGAATTCAGGAATATCTGGAAGACGTACGAGATGGGCGACACCCTTCTCCACGCCCTCAGAGGCATCAGCTTCGCCCTCGAGCGCGGCGAGATGATCTCGATCATGGGCCCGTCCGGCTCGGGAAAATCCACACTGCTGAACCTGCTGGGCTGCCTGGACACGCCGACCCGGGGCCAGTACTTCCTCGGCGGGCGCGACGTCTCCAAGCTTGAGGACGACGCCCTCAGCGAGATCCGGGCGAAAGAGATCGGGTTCATTTTCCAATCGTACAACCTCATCACCCAGTTGAACGTCATCGAGAATATCGAGGTGCCTCTCTACTACCAGGGCATCTCTGAGCATGAGAGCTACGTGCGGGCCGTAGAGCTGGCGGAAATGGTGGGACTTGGCCACCGCCTGACGCACGTCCCCACGGAGCTGAGCGGCGGCGAGCGCCAGCGCGTCGGCATCGCCCGCGCCCTGGCGAACTCGCCCTTGATTGTCCTGGCTGACGAGCCGACCGGTAACCTCGACACGAAGACCGGCGGCCAGATACTCGACTTGTTGACGAAACTTAACCGCGGCGGCGTAACGATGATCGTCGTCACCCACGACCCCAACATCGCAGCGATTACGAGCAGGACTCTGCGCCTGGTAGACGGCGCGATAACCCAGTGACGCCGTGAACACTGCGAGACCACATATAAGCCTGGTGAGTCTGGAAAGATGATCGGATTCCAACTGAAAAGGATGCTCAAGTCGGGCTGGAAGAGCCTCTGGCTGCATAAGCTACGCAGCGGCCTGACGACCCTCGGCATCACGTTCGGCGTCTGCTCCGTCATCGCCATGCTGGCCATCGGGACTGGGGCCAGCGAGGAGGCGCAGGAGCAGATACGCAGGCTCGGCAGCCAGAATATCATTATCCAGAGCGTCAAGCCTCCCGAGAGCCAGAGCGCCACCGATACTCGCAGCGCCAGGCTGAGCGAGTACGGACTGACGTACAAGGACGAACTCCGCATCCGGGACACCGTGCCCGGAGTCGTCCAGACCGTGCCCGCCCGCAGGGTCAGGCAGAACGTCTACCACGAGAGCCACCGCCTGGACACCGACCTTGTCGGCACCGTCCCGTGGTACGCCGAGATCAACAACGCCACGTTGCTGAGAGGGCGCTTCATCAGCCGGGTGGACATGGAACAGAAGGCCGGCGTCTGCGTCCTGGGCAGGAAGGCGGCAGAGGTCCTCTTCCCCCTTGGCGACGCCCTCGGGGGGACGTTGCTCCAGGGCGGCCTGCGTTTTCAGGTAGTGGGCATCGTTACCGCCTTCCAGCGAGGCGAGTTTGGAGGGAAGAAGCTGACGGGGGACCCGAACTCGGAGATTTACGTCCCCCTGACTACCATGAACCTCTACTACGGGCCCAACACGATGTACTACGCCGGCGGGACGACGAGCGCCGAGCGCGTGGAACTGCACGAACTGACCGTCCAGTTGGACAGCCGCGACCGCGTACGCCAGGCCGAAGCCGTGATCACGCAGATGCTCAGAGACGGGCATAGCAAAGAGGACTACCAGATCATAGTGCCGCTACAGTTGCTCATCCAGGCTCAGAGGACAAAACGAATATTCAGCATTGTGCTCGGTTCGATAGCGGCCATAAGCCTGCTGGTCGGCGGAATCGGCATCATGAACATCACGCTCGCGACCGTCATGGAGCGAACGCGCGAGATCGGCATCCGCCGAGCCATGGGCGCCAAGCGCAAGCACATCATCGCGCAGTTCCTCACGGAGACGCTGCTGCTCGCTCTCTCAGGAGGGCTCCTGGGTATCCTGCTGGGAGTCGCAGCTCCGATGCTCGTGCAGAAATTCGCCGGCATGCGAACGATCGTCACCTTCTGGTCCCTGATGCTCGCCTTCGGCATCAGCGCGGCCGTTGGCGTCGGGTTCGGGATATACCCCGCCTATCGGGCCGCCAACATGGACCCCATCGAAGCATTGCGCCACGAGTAACGCGCCGCTCGCCGGGCGCGGACTCGGTTTCACTTGCGCTCGCTCGATGCCATCGAGCAGAATCGCAACGTTCGCCGAGCGCAGCCGGCTGTAATGCTGCACCTTCCGCGTTCGCTCGAGGCCGCCTGTGATCCGCAAAGTCCGCTTTGCGCTGTGCGTTGCGGTGCTTTTCCTGCTCCAGGTGACCGTAATGCACAGGTTCGCCTACGGCATCCTGCGGGCGGACCTCCTCTACCTTGCAGCGGTTTTCCTGGCGCTTGAAGCGGATTTCACCGGGGCAGTGGTCGGGGCGTTTGCGATAGGCCTGTTGCGCGATTTCGGCTCCGCCGGAAGCCCCGGCGCCAGCGCCGTCCTGTTCCCGCCGGCGAGCGCCGCCCTGGTGCTCATCAGGGGACACTTGGTACGCGGGTCGGTCCTGACGGACATGGTTCTGACGTTCTCTTACGTGCTCGCCTGCAACCTGGCGAGCGCGCTCGGAGTGGCCTTTTTCACGGCGGGCGGGCGCATAGCAGAGCTTGCGCCCGTTGCGCTCGGGCAGGCCCTCATCACCGCCGCCCTCAGCCCGCTGGTCTTCGCCGCGTTCGCCGGCATGCGGCTGGTTGACAGGTCCTCCGAAGCGCTCGATCCCGCCTGAGGACGGGGCCCACGCCGAAGCAGATCACCGGGCGGAGGCATGATAGTAGTCGTAGACGGCCCGCGCGACCGCGCTCGAAACGCCCTTGACCGCGCCGAGTTCCTCGATGCTCGCCTCGCGCACCTTGTCGAGGCTCCCAAACTGATTCAGCAACCGCCGAGCCGTCTTCGGGCCTACCCCGCGAATATCGAGCAGCGGCGACTCCATCGCGGCCTTGCGCCGGAGTTTTCGGTGGTAGCTGACGGCGAAGCGATGCGCCTCGTCTCGCGCCCGCGTAACGAGCCTGAAGCCGTAGCTATGCTCGGGGATCTCGATGGGATCGGTCGCGCCGGGCAGGTAGATGCGCTCGCCCTTCAGCTTCCTGCCTTCGGCGGAGCGCGCCTTGGCCAGGGCCGCCATGTCACACGAATCAATGCCGAGTTCGCGCAGCGCCTCCATGGCCACACCGAGCTGGCCCTTTCCGCCGTCCACGAGCAGAAGCTCGGGCGGCTCGGCGAGCAGCGCCCGCTCGTTCCGCGCGCCGGGCGGCTCGGCCACCCTGGCGTACCGGCGCATCAGCACTTCCCGCATCATGGCAAAGTCGTCCTGCCCCTGCACCTCCCGAATCCTGTAATGCCGGTACGAGGCCTTGTCGGGCTCGCCGTCTCGGAAGACCACCATCGAACCGACGGCCTCCCGTCCCTGCAGCGTTGAGATGTCAAAGCACTCGATGTTGCGGGGCAGCTCGCTCAGGTTCAGGGTGCGCTGAAGGGATTCCATCTCGAGCCGCCGCTTCTCCTCGCTGCTCGTAGCGGCGCGCTCGGCCTGGCGGGCGTTCCCATTGGCCAGCTCGACCAGCCGGCGCTTGGGCCCGCGCTCCGGGTGCACGACCCGTACCTTGCGGCCCTTCTTCTCCCCGAGCCATGCCTCGAGCAACTCCCGATCTTCGGTCTCGACCGGGATCAGTATCTCGTCCGGGATGAACCGGTTCTGGCTATAGAACTGATTCAGGAACGAGGCAAAGATGGCCTCCTCGCTGTCCAGCTCGGCCGGGAAGCGGTAGGAGGCCACGTCCTGAATGTTGCCGTTGCGGACCAGCAGCACCGCCACCGCCACGTACTTGTCCACGGTGCAGAGGCCGAAGATGTCCCGGTCCACGTCCCCGGCTGAGGAGGCGACGTATTGGGCCTCCAGGGTCGTCTCTATGGCCTGGATGCGGTCACGGATGTGCGCCGCCCTCTCGTACTCCAGACGCTCGGCGGCCTCGTCCATGTCGCAGCGAAGCTGGGCGAGCAGGTCGTCGCCTTTGCCTTTCAGGAACAGCGCCACCTGGTCGAGCAGCT